>Ga0209902_100286_pt1 | contig 70891 bp, 60 predicted proteins | sample FECB27metaG_FD_188304 | JGI IMG/M metagenome (GOLD analysis project Ga0209902, IMG submission 188304) | Cyanobacterial communities from the Joint Genome Institute, California, USA - FECB-27 (SPAdes) (version 2) | ecosystem: Environmental > Aquatic > Thermal springs > Hot (42-90C) > Microbial mats... | reverse complement strand
CAACCCATCATCGCCCGGCACCAGAATGTGCCCGGAAAAGGACTGGATCTCTTCCCGGGTAAAGGAAACATCCGACCAGGTATCCTCCTCCCACCAGTCTTCCCCCACATCAGCATCGTGGAGCATCTGGGTAAGGGATGCCCGCTGCTGAGGGCTGCGTTGTTGCCATACCTCATAGTGGGTAGCCGCCTCTTGTAGAATGAGCGTGCCGTTGGGCAGGTACAGCACCTCGTGTTCTTGTAAGTCCATAGAAGTATATTTAGAGAGTGAATAAAAATGCGATTCAATCAAAGGCCCCCATCCAGGTCATTGAGTGCCTCTTTCCAGGCTGGCAAGGTGTTCAGATCGCATACTGGCTGGAAGGTGAAGCCCAGACCATTAAAAAGTCCGATCTGCAGAGGGAAGTGCACGTTGAGTAGGGTGAGCAATTCCTCCCAATCCTCCTCCTCCCAATCGACATTGGGGAGCTGGGGCGGTTTGGAGGAGGGTTTTTCAAGAATAGCGTGGATGATTTGCTCGAAAAGGGAGCGGCTTATCCGGAAAGTGGCCCTCAGGTCTGTCCACAACGCTTCCATTTTGGACTCAAAGGCGAATGAGGTAATCGAATTCACCACCCGCTTAACTACCAGGAAGGGGTTTCCATGTTCGATGGCTAGTTGCTGGGAGGCCGACCATGACAGATCAGGAATGTACTTCAGCAGCGGAGAAGCCTCTATTCCGATCCGACCTCGGCTCAGATAGGGCTCAATCAGCACCAGAAGTTCGTGATGTAATCCGGAAAGGTGGAGGGGAAGTGAAACGGGAAGCAGGTCGGAGAGGGTGTTCAGCGTTCCATTTCCGGCCAATTGATCCAGATCCAAACCCAGCGCGGTGAGTTCCAACAGGCTTTCCGGGTGAAAACGCCTCAGCAAAGGGAGAGGGGAGTCGTTTTCCGGTAGAGCGTCCCGTGGTTGATCTTCCTCACCGCCGTCAATAGGGATGTCGATCCCGACCAATTCTCCGGGCCCAGACTCGGCATTGAGATATTGCACTTGTTTTTCGCTTTCCCCGGCCAGGTAGACTTCTCCGTCGGAATAGGGCGGATTGGGTTTTTCGTATTCAATCGGTAAGGCGTTCTCCGCTTGGGAATCCTCGGGGTTGGATAGGGTTTGAGTCGAGTCCATCGTTTTCCTTTTTTTAGGTACTTGACAAAGGTGCTTAATTAAAGCACCTTTGTCAAGTAAAATCGCATGGATGAGAAACAAATCAGTACCAGGATGGATAGGAGGGGTAGTGACTGCCATGGGGCTATTGCTATCGGGGACGGGGGTTAGGGGGCAAGGGGGAAACAATCACCCCGTTGAAGACTCCCTGTGGCGCTTGCGCTGGGAGGTTTGGCAGCAGTGGGCTTGTTTTTCGGAAAAAGAACTGTTTCAAGCCTATCAACAAACGCGAGATTACTGGCTACGGGAACACGTGCCGGCCATATTGCCGTTAAGAGTGGAAGAAGGAGAAAACCGTTTAACTTCTGTCTATGGGTATCGAAAGCACCCCATTAGCCGGGACTGGAAATTTCATAACGGGATTGATCTCTCCGGCGAGTTGGGTCAAAACGTGTACGCCACGGCGCAGGGCATCGTCACTCAAATAGGGTTTGATCCCGGGCTGGGAAACTTTATTGTTCTGGGTCACGCGGGTCAATTCCAAACCGTATACGGGCATCTGAGCCGGATTGGGGTGAAGCCTGGTCAATTGGTTAGGCGGGAAGAGGTGATCGGCCGGGTGGGTAGTAGTGGGCGTAGTTCCGGTTACCACCTGCATTACATCGTCAAACGCCTGGGAAAAACGGTGGACCCGGATGCTTACCTTTTTTTGCGGTATGGGCTGCCCAGCCTAAAAAACAAGCCACCCTGATGAGTGGCTTATGCGTCCTGCCTTCAATTCTATTCCAGAAAGTGGTGAACGATTCCAACTTCCTCCAACGCAATTGCCTCTCGGTAGTGCTGGTAGATGGCATCTACCACAAATTCCGGAAAGGTATTGTCAAATGCGCCCTGGGCATAGTCATACAGGCTTCTTTGAATCACATACTGTTTACTTTCTGCTTTCTAAAACGGAGAAAGCGAGTCGCCGTGTTTGTTCTCCAGGTAGTGGATAATTCGCTGGATCTTAAGCTAGTTCAGGTTGGAAACATCAATAATCTCATTCATACGCTTGAGGGTTTGGCAATCGCTGGAAAAACAAAAGAGAGATTGCCTGCCGGTGTTAGCTTCAGTTTTGCTTTAAAGGGCTTGTTGGCCTTGGAAAGGAAACCGTCCAACTCCTCCGTTTGCTTTCCCTCCAGGAGTGTTTTGCAGATTTTAGCCGTCAGTTTTTTTCCGGCTACCTCCTTCCAAAGAATAAATGAACAGCCTTCCTTGCCGCATTTGAAAAACTTTTCCCCATCCGTTAGCTCACCCCTCTTACAGATCGGACAAGCAAAGACACTGGCTGCGGGTTGGGCAAACTGGAAAGCGACCTTCCATTCCGGGCTCCAAGCCAGGGTTGCTTCAAAAGCGGTACCTGCCTTAGACATAAATCCCTGGATAGGAGCCGTGACTTGACCCTTTAGCAGGGATGCCACTGCGGCTGCTGGAAGGGTCTTTTCCGACACGGATTTCCAAAGGATCAACCCACAGGCAGGAGTCGAGCAACTAATGGCCTTCGCGCTTTCTTTCAAGGAATCCCCTTTGCATTTGGGACAAACCGGCAACCGTTTTTGCAGGGTGATGCCCATCTGAAGCAAATCCTGCGTGATTTGACGGGCATAAGCTCGAATGTCTTCCATAAAAGCCGGATAGTCCCTTTTGCCTAAAGCAATCAGGTTCAATTCCTTTTCCCATTTACCAGTCATCTCTGCACTGGCAATGGGCTGGTCTTTCACTAGTTCATACACCTCCAAACCCGTTGGAGTGGGAATAATCTTTTTCTTTTCCCTTTGGATGTACTCCCGTTTGAAAAGGGTTTCAATGATATTAGCCCTGGTAGCCGGGGTGCCAATGCCGCCTTCCTTCAGGGCTTCCCGCAGGGTTTCGTCCTCTAAGTCTTTTCCAGCCGTTTCCATCAGTTTCAAGAGGCTGGCTTCCGTATGGATGGGCTTGGGTTGGGTCATTTTCTTTACCACTTGCTTTTCTTGAACCGGCAGCATATCCCCCTGCACGACTTTGGGAAGTTTCTGCTCGTTGTCCTCTTCTTCCTCCACTGTTGCAGGCTCGGATTCGACGGCTCGCCAGCCTGGCACCAGGATCAGGGAACCAGAAGCCCTGAAGAGCAGCCCCCCGGAGACAAATTCCAGTTGGGTTACCTCCTTTTCGCAAGGGGGGGAGAAGGCGGCCAGGAAACGGGTCACAATCAATTGGTAGAGTTTGTAATGATTACCTGCCAGCCCGGCAGTGGCCGGATTGGTTTCGGTGGGCAGAATCGCGTGGTGATCCGTTACTTTTGCGGCATTAAAGGGACGTTTAGAAATGGGGGCGGCCAGTAACCCATTGGCATAAGATTGGAGGGAGGAGAGGTTGGATACTGTCCTCAACAAAGCTGGGATTTTGGCATACAGATCATCGGATAGGTAGCGGCTACCAGTTCTGGGATAAGTAATCACCTTCTGTTTCTCGTAGAGGTCCTGAGCCAGGTCCAGCGTCTGCTGGGCAGAGAAGCCGAAACGCTTATTGGTTTCCTGCTGCAACGAAGTCAGATCGAATAGCAAAGGAGCTTGCTGGCTGGCCTTTTTCGTTTCGACTTTCGTGCATTGCGCCTGCGCCGTGACCTTTGCCTGGGCCGAATCAGCTTCGGCCTGCGATTTGAAAATCGGCGGGTGTTTGGCCTTAAAGGGCTTGGCCTCTTTCTCCAATTCAATCCACAACTCCCAGAAAGGTTCGGGCTTGAAATTCGTGTGTTCTACGTAACGCGAACAGATCATGGCCAGAATGGGCGTCTGCACGCGTCCCAGGGAAAGCACTCCCTTGGATTGGGCCGAAAGGGTCAAAGAGCGGGTGGCATTCATTCCCACCAGCCAGTCGGCTTCGCTGCGTCCCCTGGCGGCATAGTAGAGGTTGTCGTACTGGGTGCCTGGTTTGAGATTGTTGAACCCGTCGCGGATGGCCTGATCGGTTTGCGAAGAGATCCACAGCCGCTTAAAAGGCTTTTTACAGCCCGATAAATAATAAATGTATCTAAATATTAACTCTCCTTCCCTTCCGGCATCGGTGGCCACCAGGATTTCACTGGCCTCTGAAAACAACCCTTTGATGATATTGAATTGCTTCCTGATGCCTGCATCCGAAGAGACTCGGTACTGGAATGGGGAGGGCAACATGGGCAGATCCTGGGCATCCCATTTTTCGAAACCGTACGCTTTGGGATCGGCCAGTTGCACCAGGTGGCCGATGGCCCAGGTCACTTGATACCCGTTGCCTTCCAGATAGCCGTCTTTCTTTTGGGTGGCTTGCAGTACGTTGGCCAGGTCGCGGGCAACGGATGGTTTTTCAGCAATGACTACTTTCATACCAGAATGGATTTATAAGGATGTTAGTGAGCGAGAGGAGTTATTAAAAGGACTCGTTAGGCCTTTTCCTTGCTTTTGATCAAATGTAATAGAGAGGGGTCCTTGCTTATTCGTTCGTGTTCGAGGGTAATGATGTGTTGGATATCGCCCCGGATCCGGTAGTAATTCGCCTGTATGATTTCATCGGTGCGGTCCTTTCCTTGAGCATCCTTGAAGAGGGCCTCGTTGAATTGGGGAATGTCCACAAAATGGGCCGCGTCCGCCTTCGTTTCAGCTTCGTCGATAACCATTTGCGCGTGAAACACTTTCAGTTTTATTTCCTGGCCCCTCTCGTCGGCCACCGCCCCCACAAAGGTTCCCTGAGAAAGCTCGGCCATCACTGATTGGGGAATGCGGTAATCCAACCCATTGGAAATGCTGATCGTGGTGCCCGTGCTGCTGGTGGCAATGGATTGTTTTTTCTGGTTGATCTTGCCAAACCGTTCCGAAAGCTTTTTGCCCGTATCGCCTACCACCTGACCCACGAACACATTGCCCACCAGGTTCTCGATCACCGTTGCTTCGTTTTTACCGTAGTCGCGTTCCAACTGGGAAAAGTCCTGAAAGCCCAGCAGCGTGGAAACCTTGTTGCTCCGTGCGGTAGCAATCAGGTTGTCGAGTCCTTTGAAGAAAATAGTGGCTAACTCATCAATTATAATGGCGGAGGGCATTTTTCCCTTCTTGTTGACCAGCTTTACCAGGCGGGCGTTATAGAGGCCCAAAGCAGCCCCGTAGATGGATTGCCGTTCCGGATTATTGCCCACGCAGAGAATTTTGGGTTCTTTTGGATTGTTAATGTCGAGGGTAAAGTCGTTGCCACTCATCACCCAATACAGCTGGGGAGAGGCCAATCGGGCCAGCCCGATGCGGGCACTGGCGATTTGTCCTTCTAACTGCTCGGAGGCCCCGCTCTCATAAGCACTTACAAAGGGCTTTACGTACACGTCAATTTCGGGATAGGCACCCAGGATTGGGAAGATTTCATCGTACTTGGCGCTCAGGAGTTCGATGACGTGGGGAAAGGTGCAGTATTTTCCGTTCTGATAAAGTTTCAGAAACCAGATGATGGAGGTGACGAAGTTGATGGGCGACTCCACAAAGAAATCTCCCTGTTTCTGGATCCAGGTGCGGTTCAGGTTGAGCATAATCGTAGAGGCGCTTTCGTAAGCGTCCGTGATGTCGCTCATCATCGAAGGAAGCAAGGGATTGCAGCGGTGCGACTTCTTGGGATTGTCGAAGTTGATGATGTAAAAGGCCGGTTGAACCGTGTATTTATCCAGATTCCGGATCATCACATTATAAGCGATGCGGGACAAATCATCAAACTTATAATCATAAATATACATTGAAAAGCCCTTTCGAATGAGCTGTTTGATGTAAGCGTTCACAAACACAAAGGATTTACCCGAGCCGGGAGTCCCTAATACCATGCCCCCGCGGAAGGGATTCACCACATTGATCCATCCTTTTCGCTTTCGCCCCCGCAGGTTATAGCGGGTAGGAATATTGATGGAGTATTCGTTTTCCAGCAACCGCTCTTCCTGAGGGAAGGATTGATTGGATTCGTTAAAAATATCGTTGAGCCCATCACTGCTCAGCAAACGGGAAAAATGGGTAGCGCCTTTGGCCAGCACGAACTGTCCGGCAAAGTGGGTGGCCAGGTAAAAAACCACACCGTACGTTTTTACAATTGGGGGATTAAACCATAGCAGGCAGGAGGCACCCAACAGGATGAGCATTCCGATAATGAGCAGGTTGCGAACCTGCTCTGGGGTTATTTCCTCACTTTTTACCCCACGGGCTCCCAAACCGTAAAAGGTGAGTCCCACCACAACGATGGTAAACACGTACCAGGGGTTAAGCAGCCAATCCACTTTCCCCACCAGAAAGACGTAGGTGTTGACCACTGGTTGATAAAAATGGGACGGCACCAGTTGGTGAAAATGGGGAAGGCTCAGGACGAAATAATGCAGGAATGCAATCATCGCCACGGCCAGGATGTACCAATACTGTTGAATGATCAGTCCTTCTCGTTCTTTGTTGCTCAGCATAGGAAATGGGTTGATGGGGTATGTAGTAAAAGGTGCTTAAATTAAGCGCTTTCAAAAGTAGCTTTATTTAAGCACCTTTTGAAGAAAAGTCGTTTTTTTTGAATCCATCCGTACGGAGGGGAGCAGAGGATGATAAAAAACCGAAGGGTAGCGAGCAGGCACCAGGTCTTGGGGCTTTACTTGTGGCTGCTTTCGATTTTGTATTTTTGGCCACAAGTAATTATTATCAGGGGGTATAGTCAGGTATTTAAAAAATAAAAGTACCCAGGGCCTCAATCATCGGAGTCCAGTCTCTTATTGCCAAATTCAACCATTGCTGGCAACAAAGTGGCTTTTAAAGACCAACCCGTATTCCCAAACGCGTTGTTTGATTTCATTAGGGCTTGCACATTCGGATGATGGGAAAAAGCACACCATCCGGGAAGGTAATCTCTTGTCGATCGCATTCCCGGTAACCCATCGCCCGGTACAGCGGCACCCCGGGTAAGGTAGAACCGAGTTCAAAACGGCTAAAACCCGCTTGTCTGGCCGCCTCCTGGCAGGCTTGGATCATCTGGCGGCCAATGCCTTGTCTGGCGAAGTCGGGATGAACGAAAAAAGCCCGGATCCGGGCCGCATGCAATGCCGGGTCGAGAAAAGGGTCAAGGGTAGGTTTGTACTGATCGCCCCCGTAGAGGGTATGCCGTTTGCTCCAGCCCCCGCAGGCGGCCATCCGGCCCTCTTTTTCATAAATCATATACGTGCCGTCCCGGATTAACTGACTATCCACGCCGAAAAGGTACTGAAGCGAACTACGGATTTGCTGAGGCGTATAATAGCCGATACTGAGTTGGGATACCGAACTCTGCAGCAGTTTTTCCATTTCCGGAATATCCGCCGGGAGGGCCAGACGAAGCATATGTTGAACGGTGAAGTGGAAATCAAGGGTGCGTTTTCAATATCGCATTTTTTCGCTTTATACCAAGCGTAGGGGGATTACTTTACTTCACCCGTCAGCACCTTTGTCTGGCCGGGAAACCCAACGCTAGTTCGTATCGGGTAAAGGAACCGAGCGAAAGGGAAAGAGGGCATGCATTTTCTTACTTAACATAAGAATAATTATGCAACTTTAAATCGCTGGAAATGAAAATCTTATTGCTTGATCATTTGCGTTTTGTTCCGTCGAAGTCCGCCTCCGGCAACAGGCTTACAAACCCGTAAGGAAGCTGAATGTAGCTTTTGTTTCTCACTTGTGGCTACTTTTCTTTTTGTATATTCGGCCATAACGTGTTATATTTAACCAGTTGTGGCCGGATTTGATAAATTGAAAAGGGCCACAAGTATCAAATAACCTGATTCAGCATGCGTAGTATTCCCCCGGAAATCACTGGAAGAGTAGCGGAAAAGCAGGTGCTGGCGCAAAGCCTGCAATCATCGGAGGCCGAGTTGATTGCCCTCTACGGCCGGAGGCGGATCGGCAAGACGTACCTGATTCGTAAGTTTTACCAGAAGCAGTTGATCTTTGAAATGTCGGGGGTTCACCAGGCCTCTCTCAAGGAACAACTGACCAACTTCCGCAATATGCTGGTGGGTTGGATGCCGTTGCCCCTGTTGCCGGAAATCCCCGCCAACTGGACGGAAGCATTCGTAGCGTTGAGAAAGTATGCCGAACCCTTGTTGACGAAAAGGAAAGGAGTCATTTTTCTGGATGAATTTCCGTGGCTGAGTTCGGCTAAGTCCGGATTTTTACCGGCCTTCGAGTTTTTCTGGAATTCCTGGGCCTCCCGACAACCCAACCTCATTGTGGTCATTTGCGGGTCAGCCGCCTCCTGGATGATTCAGAAAGTAGTCAATAACAAGGGAGGATTGCACAACCGGATTACCCGCAAGATCCGGCTCCTGCCCTTCACATTGGCCGAAACCCAGGAGTACCTGCGCTACAGAAAGGTGGAATTAAATCATTACCAGATCGTGCAACTCTACATGGCGATGGGGGGAATTCCCCAGTACCTGAAGGAGGTTCTGCCGGGTCAGAGCGCCGCCCAGAACATTGACCGGATCTGTTTTACCAGGGAAGGGCTGCTGCAGAATGAGTTTAACAACCTGTATCATTCGCTGTTTGCCGAAGCCGATAAGCACGTAGCCATCGTCCGGGCACTGGCTAGCAAGCCGGCGGGGCTGACCCGTCAGGAGATTATCGAATCCTGCCAGCTCACCACGGGGGGGCGTACCACGCAACTGCTCGAAGAACTGAGTGAATCGGGATTCATAACGGTCTACTTACCCTTTGAAAGGAGCGTGCGGGATAGCATCTATAAATTATCGGATGAGTACTCCCGGTTTTACCTCAAGTTCATTGAAAACAGCCGAGCCACCGGAGCGGGCACCTGGATGAAACTATCGGTGGCACCAGCCTGGCGGAGCTGGAGCGGAACGGCTTTTGAAGGGGTTTGTCTCAAACACGTAGGGGCGATCAAAGCCGCTTTGGGAATCGCCGGGGTGTATACCGAAGCATCCACCTGGCGGTACGTGCCAGGAAAAGGCCAAAGCGGGGCGCAGATCGATCTCTTGCTGGATCGCCAGGATTCTTGTATCAGCCTGTGCGAAATGAAATTCTCCAGTGCCCCCTTTATCATTGATAAGGCCTATGCGGCAGAACTGGAAAACAAGCGGCAGGTATTCATCCAGCAAACCCGGACCCGCAAAACGATCTTTATTGCCATGGTCACTACCTTTGGTGTCAAAGACAACGTTCATAAAGTGGGTCTGATCCAAAATGAGGTGCAACTCGATGACTTATTCTAACTAAGAGTCACAAGCCGAGTAAACTCCCGATACCACCGGTTACTAAAAAAGGAAGGCTTTGAAGAGAAGGAAGATGATCTAGGATGCTTCTCGCCGGCAAGATATGGCCATATTAATCGGTTAGGCAGGTATAGCTTCCCGGGTACGGAGGCTTTGTTCGCTAACGGCCTTCGCCCATTGCGCAAAAGAGAAACGATCCCATTTCCTTAGCGCACAATTATGTCCACATGCTAGTAATACCCCCATATGGATTCGTAATTCGCGAATCACGGAATTTGGAAAATAATCATTCAGGTTGATGCACTCGACCCGGGCTTATTTTCAGGGATGCGAATGGATAAGCCTGTCCATCGAAGAGTTGATTCAATATTGGACGCCATCGTAATTATATGGGTTGATTGATATCGTTTCAAATTTCGGTTGCATCTTTGGGTCTTCCAGGAAAAGCGGGCAAAAACTGGCAAAGGCCATAATTGAGACGGTTCGCCAAGCCAAAGTGTAAACGTATTCAGAAGACCGTTTTGACCCTTCCGGCTTTCTGGTTCCTCCGACGGGGCGTTTCCCGGCTCATTTTCAGAAAGCCGCCCAACGACTGGATTTTGCTGAGCGGGCTTTTCAGCTCAAGGGCCACCATGTGCGGAGTGGTCTACCGGTGCTCGTGCCATAAGGAAACATTCATAATAAGACGATGGTGGTATTTTGAATATCAGGTCTTCCGGAGGAGTTGCCAAGGAAGCTTATAAATTGCGATATGACAACCTCCTACTACCTGTTCGCCTTGCTGGTGGCCAGCATCGGCTTCATCATCTGGATGACCGCCTATCGGAAGATACATGCCTTTTTCGCCTTGCTGATGGCTTCCCTGGGCTTGGGATTACTGAGTGGAATGCCCTTGGAAAGCATTATTCCCGTTTTAAAGACGGGGTTCGGCCACACGATGGAGAAGATCGGCCTATTGATCATCCTGGGCACCACCCTGGGAGTGATCCTTGAAAAAACCGGAGCGACCATCCGCATGGCCCATTCCATCCTCCGGCTGGTCCACGAGCGGAATGCACCCATGGCCATCTCCCTGACGGGATTCCTCGTTGGACTGCCTATTTTTTGCGACAGCGGCTTCATTATCCTGAGCGGCCTGAACCACTCCCTGGTGCAAAAAGCGCATCATCGGATGCCCGTCATGGCGGCGGCTCTGGCCACTTCGCTGTATGCCGTCCATTGCCTGGTGCCTCCGCATCCGGGAATTACTGCCGCGGTGGGCACGTTGGGGGGCGATATGGGAAGGGTGATGCTGTGGGGAGTTGCGTTGGCGATCCCGGCTTCGCTGGTGGGGTACGCCTGGAGTGTCTGGAAGGGAGGCAAGCTGACCCGGGGGCACATCGAGCCGGAAGCGGTTCGGCAGACGGTACAGGCACTTCCTCCGGCGGTGCTTTCCTTTTTACCGGTCGTGCTACCCATTGTATTGATTGCCTGCAAATCCGCCATATCGGTTTTGTTCACAACACCAGCCGGTATTCCAGCTCCATTGGCGCAATTGGTTTCTTTTGCCGGGGAACCGACCACAGCGCTGGCAATCGGGATTCTGGTTTCGTGCTTGCTCATCGAACGGAAACACCGGACTGAATGGATGCATTGGCTGGCAGATGGAGTGGACAAAGCCGGATCGATCCTGGCCATCATTGCCGCCGGAGGCATGTTCGGGGAGATGCTGCAGGCGACCGGCCTGGGGAAAAACCTGGGCAGCATGCTGAGTGGATTATCACCAGGGATCTTTCTCCCCTTCCTGATTGCCGTCCTGCTGAAAACCGCCCAGGGATCTTCCACTGTGGCGGTCATTACCACCGCATCACTGGTGGCGCCGATGCTGCCCGATTTGGGATTGCAGTCGACGACAGGGGCAACCCTGGCCATTCTGAGCATGGGAGCCGGAAGCATGGTAATCAGCCATGCCAATGACTCCTATTTCTGGGTCATCAGCCGGTTTTCGAACCTGGAGACGGCAGCCACCCTCAAAGTATACAGTGTCGCAACCTTGTTGATGGGATTGACGGTGCAACTGCTGATCTGGATGATCTTCGTTGTGCTGCAATAAAATTCCGGCAACCCCGGTCCAGGCCGCCCGGTTTTTTCTTTCGGATCGGCTGGCAGACGCTTTGGGCAAGCGGGTGCGGATACTTGACCGGATTTCAGGTTGCAAGCCGGTATGAGTTAGCAAATCCCAAAAACCGGAAATGCCCCAGTGAAATTACCGGTCCTACCCATTCGTTTCGTGTCAAAGCCGACAGCTCCGGCTGACCGGCGGCGCGGGGAAGAAAAAACCAAACAAAGCGGTCCCTGCCGGGAAGAAAAAGTCAAACAACTCTCCTTGACTAAACGCAGGAAAATCGGATCGCCGATGCGGTTATATTCACCGGGGGTGCCCAACCAAAAACTGGCGGCTACCTAAATCCGCTCCTTTCACTTTTTCTACCCAACTCTCCAAAGTCAGCTGACGACGTACAAAGTAAGTACATGGACTTTCTTCCCAAAAATGAATATTTTTTATAGTCATTTCTTAAAGGGCCACCTGCTGTAAGGCTGCTCGTTGAGCCACCAGAATACGTTGCTTAACGTGCCCGAAAAAGAAGAATACTCATCAGGGGAAACAGGGGGCATTGAAACGCGGGAACAAAAGCGGATGAAAGTTTATCCAACCAGCAGTTAGATGAAAAGGTTGTCCGTAGAATGCAATCGTTTTCTGTTCGGAAAAATGCGGTGGCAGCCCTTCCGGCAATTACTCGGTGATCAACCAGGAGTCAACCCTTGAAACCGTACCGGCGCATAACGGGCAGCAACTGATTGATCAGGGGCTCGGTCAGGGCTTTTTCTTCGCTACGGATTTGCCTAAGGGTGATGAGGGGTACGTTGCATTCGAGGGCAAATGCTTTTTGGGTGGGCAAAGGTGCTTTGAGGGACAGCAGTTTTTCGGGTAAGGCATCAAAAAAGACCCTGAATTCAGGCAAAGTCATGGAGCTAAAGCAAAAACGGTGTGGAAGAAGCAAAATTAAGGGAGGGGAAGAATGCGGCCAACAAAGCCCCCTACTTTTATTTTCCGGACCACTTCCAGACGGCTTGTCCGCCTGTGGCTGCTTTGTCCTCTAAAACGCTTACCCGCAAACAAATGATCCGATCTTAACCGGTTTACAGGCCTGGATTTTCCATCGATAGGGGTTTTGGGCGCATAAAAGCAATCAAAAGATACCCTCCACCCTATGATCAGCATTCAATTACGCGGTACTTCCTGATGATTGATTTCACGCGTTCCCTTTCGTTTTTGGTTGCGTTTCAGAAGATAAACCACCAGGCTGTAGAGCGGGTAAATTTCCAGCCAGGCCGCAATTGGAAATAAGAGAAGTCCGTTCAGCAGCCACGTCAGCATCGCCAGCACCAAAGCAGCTACCGGAATGGAAATCAATCCCACCAGCCACGGCCAGTTCCTTTCAGTGAACGTTTTTTTCATTCGATCAGACCAGTCATCACTCTTTTGCACTTAAAACGCAATGCCGCTGCCGGGCTGTCATCCGTTCACTTCGGGGTAGGGCAAGCAATGGGGATGGAGCATAAAATCCGCCGCGGATCCGGCCCCCGGTTCAATCCAAAAATTACGCCTGCTCCAAGCCGGCAAGGATAGAGGGCTGGCTGTAAGTTGCATAACTGCCAGCAGGTTTGCAATGGCCGGATCAAGTGTGTTGTCGGAAGGGATCAGGACATCAAAGGCATACGCCCATCGTTGGTTCCGGCGTGGATACCGCAGCCCTTCCCTGCGCTGCCACCGTGGGCGTATGCCGGGTGGCCCCTTCTCATCAGGGAATGAATTGAGGAGGCGCAATCTGCACCCCATCGGCCATCAAGGGCCAGCATCAGCCGGTTCCTTTACTACCAAGGAGTTTGTATCCGGGCCAGATCGCCGGGTAAACGGGTACCCCTGGCAGGTTGGTAAACGCCTGGCGATCGGGTTTTAGAAGACGACAGGTCGTGGTCCTTGCCTTGCCGGGAGATCAGGTTGGGGCAGGATGGCCGGCACCAGGGGACTTTTCGGGCAGATTGGCCCTGCTTGGGCATCAGGCTGTTTTCAGCCCGTGCCTAGCGCTAACAGTCGCTGAGCGGTTCCCCTTCGACAAACCCATCATCAGCAGGCTGGCAAGCAGCAGCAACAGGGCCAGTCTGACCAGACTAAGTACTTCCCAACGGGCAGCCCGCCTGGTCAGCTCCGGATCCGGTGTCCGGGAAAAAGGGGTGGTTGTGATGCCGATGAGTTCGGGTACAAAGTAGAGAGAAGTGACCAGCAGAACGAGTCCATACCCGGCAATCACGGCCACTATGTTCCGCCTGCGGTCAGACTTCCAATGACAAGCCAGGGTGATGATGAACAACAGCAGGTTGAGCGGGTGGATGATCATCCAGAATAATTCGGGCTTTATTGCGTAGGCTCCCTGGAACATGCTCAAAGATGCGGGTGGAGCGGCTGACCAGGCAGGAACTATGCTGAGGTGTTCGTAAACGGCACCGCCGATCATAATGGCAAATGCCAGACAAGTAGTCGAATACAAAAGGTCTCTTTTCATAAGAAAAAAAGGTTTGGGGTGGCGCAACAGGGAGAATCGGAAAAACAGCTGAAAACCAGCTGCCTGGTGATAAAAGGCCAGGGTGACGCGGTCAGTTTTTCAACGGCTCGGGGGCCTGTTGAAAATGCTGGTATTTACCCAATAAGCGGCCCAGGTAATAGGTGGCGGGCAGAATCACCTTTTTCACGAAAAGGGGCATTCCCACCAAGTCGTATTCACTCCCGTAGCGAGTAAGCAGGTAGGCCGCGTCAAAGGGTTCGGGCCGTCCGCTGCCGGCTTTGTTTTGGGCAGCGTAGAGGGAGGAAAGGTAAAAGACCAGGGAATGGGCCGGGGCTACCCAACCTTTGACTTGCAGCACTTGATCCCCTTCAGCCCAAAACCGATGGGGCACCCCCTTTTCAAAGAGAACCGACTGGCCAACCCGGGCGTAGCGGGGGGCTTCTCCCAGGATCTGGTAGCCCATTTGCCCCGACACAACCGTCAAGGCCTCGTCCTGCTTGAAGTGCGTGTGCATCAGCGGGCCGGCTCCGGGCTGACAGAAACCTTCCACCAGCAACCTGTCCCCGGTTTGGCAAGGTTCGATGCCGAGGAAAACGAGCTTTTCACCCGTGCAATTCTCAATGGTATGCGGATATTTGTAGTGCATAAGGGTTGTTTTTCAACAAAGTAAAATTAAATTTGGACAATGTCCAAAAACCAATGGGAACAAAGGAAAAAATTCTGGATAAGGCCCTCGAATTGTTCAATGAACGGGGCATCGAATACGTAGGCGTACGCGAACTGGCGGCCATCCTTAACATACGCGTGAGCAATATTTCGTATTATTTTCCCACCAAAGACGACCTGGTCAACGAGCTCTCCCTGCAGCTGGGTGAACTCAACTCGAAGGTAATGAAAATCGATCCGGACGTAACCCTGCTGGCATTCCTGCGGATGCTGAAGCAGGTATTCGCCCACCACGTGCAGTACCGTTGCCTGCTGCTGAGTGTGGTGCACATTATGGAGCAGAACAAAGTGATCGCCAAACGCTATCAGCAAGTGCAATCCCAGCGAACCGACGTGATCAGGGGCAATCTGGAGTCGCTGGTGCAGAGGGGCTACCTTGCCCTGCCTCAGGAGAACGACCTGGATTACCTGGTTTCGACCATCTCCTTGATTGCCCGGTTCTGGATATCGGAAGCCGTTATTTCGTTTCGCCACCTGAGCACCGCCCAGCAGATGCACCACTACCTCTCCATCATTGTCAAAATGCTGGCCCCCTATGCCACCCAACCCGCAAAGCCGGAAATCGAATTGTTTTCCCGGCAACTGGAATGCCCATAGGCGATATGTTTGCGCCGTGAAACGGGTCCGGGCGACCCCGGCGCCCGTTTGCCGGGACGCACTCAGACAACCGGATATTTCTGTTTAACATAATGTTTTTTACGGTCACTATTCCGCTTCCGCGCGGAAAAGACGGCCATCCGCCGTTTTTTATTCCTGGGAGATTTTTTTTAAGTTTGATTTTGCCTAAACCCCATTCGGATGAGCCAGGAAGTACAGCCCCTATCGAAGCACGCCCAGAAGATTGTCCAGTACGCCTACGACGGCATCGTCTCGGCCCAGGACCAGAACCAGCTGCTGTTCCAGCACGCCGTGCTCTGCCAGGTCTACCTCCCCTACCGGGATCCGGGACCGGCCCAGCAGAGCTGGGTGCGCCAGCAGGGAAAAGCCTACTTCGCCATCCAGACCACCAAGGTCTTCAACCCCGAGACCGGTCAGCTGGACGTCTCGATGGGCCTGCCCTTCGGACCCAAGGCCCGCCTGGTGCTCACCCACATCAATACCATGGCCCTCCAGCAGCAGTCGGCCAACATCGAAGTCAACGAGACGCTCACCTCCTTTGTGAAGGCCTGCGGACTGAGCACCAACGGCTACCAGATCGAGGCCATCAAGAACCAGCTCGCCCGCCTGGCCAGCTCGATGATCTCGATCGCCTTTTCCCCGGAGGACCACCGCTCCGTCCAGGTCAATTCCACCATCATCAAGGGATTCGATATCTGGTTTCCCAAGAATCCCAACCAGCGGGTGATGTGGGACAGCAACATCATCCTCTCCGATGACTATTTTAACTCGCTGATGAACCACGCCGTTCCCCTGGACGCCCGGCACGTGGCCGCCCTTTCCAACAACTCGATGGCCCTGGACATCTACACCTGGCTGGCCCAGCGCCTGCACCGGGTGGACGGCCAGCGCCGGGACTTCGTGCACTGGAACGGCCTGAAGGAACAGTTCGGCGAGGGTTACGAACGGATGACGGACTTCAAGCGCATCTTCCGCAATACCCTCCTGCTGGTACTGGGCCAGTACCGCGCAGCCAAAATCGAGGAGGAAAAAAACAAGGGCTTCTACCTTCAGAACAGCCCGCCGCCCGTACCGCCCAAAACCTACCAGGTGCCCGGAAAACTACCTAACCTGCTTTCCTGAACCGGCTCCCGGAACGACAGTTTTATCACCATTGCGGTTCTGGCCACGACAGTTTTGTCACTTTTGACCAGTGAGTAGCCCCCCTGCACCGGTCTAGGGGATCCATTCACTGTTCACCAGCCCCTGCCCCGTCGGCATCCACGACAGTTTTGTCACCTTTTGCGGTTGAGTACCTCCATTTCACCCGTCTACGGGCTCGGTTCACTCATCCACGCCCCGCCATCGCCAGGATTCATCCACGACAGTTTTGTCACTCCCCTGCTTTTCCACCCACGACAGTTTTGTCATGACGGGCAGAAAGTGATGATTCCGGCACGACAGTTTTGTCATGTTTTCTTCCGGGAGTGCGACAGTTTTGTCACACTTTCTGCTCACCCCTTCCCATCGGAGCCCTTTAAAAGCCCGCTGAAACGACTGAAAAACCCGGGTCAAAAAAACTGGCTTCTATCCCTTTCCAACCGTCTACCGCCTTCGCTCCCCCCTTCCAGTCGGGTCGAAAGCAGCTCTCCCCGCGCTGCACCGTTCAGCTGCGCTCCCATCCGTTCGCCCTTTTACGACAGTTTTGTCACCTTTTTTTGGCCGTTCACGACAGTTTTATCACTTTTTTACCCTCCTTTAACCAAATGTTCACCGGTGAATGAGCCAGGTTCGCTAATGGATACCCGGTTTCCCGGTTAGAAAATAACTGCCGGTGGCAGGGCCATTGCACGACAGTTTTGTCACCTTATTTGGAGGCGGACACGACAGTTTTGTCACCCTTTTTTCCGGCTGAACCAGGGTGGAAAAGCCGGTGGATAAAAAAGTTATCCACGACAGTTTTGTCACGGGATCGCGACAGTTTTATCACCCGAAAAGGGGGCAAAGGGCGACAGTTTTATCGTCAAAGCACGACGGTTTTGTCGCAAAAACCTATATACTCTAAAAAAACCGTTAGTCGTCCGTTATTAGCGGCCCACTTTGTGGATAAAAAAAGAATGGGGGGTTGCACCCCCCAAACCCCCCGCGAAGGAAGGTGCGAAAGAACAAAGGCACTTGAACTTCCCAACCCTTTTGCCGTACTTTCCATTGCGAAAGAGCAAACCGCTCCGGGAAGGCAAGACCCGATAAGCTTCCGCCATTGTTCAAAGAGTAAAGATTTTCGGTATCGGAAAGCGGCAAGCCTGCGAGAACGAAAATCTTTACTCCTGGTAGGTGCGCGCGCTCAAATTTTTTTGATAAAAGGCCCTTATTCTGGCGCTGATCAACTAAATTAAGGGGCATCAAAACCATCGCACACCGTATGAAACCCAATACCGGGATGAAGCTCAACCGGGAAAAGAAAAACGCTTTTTCTTCCCGGACGGCCGTTTACCAGCCCTCCCTGTTTGCCGAGGAGAATGGAGTGGTGGCCCCCTCTCCTTCGCTATCGCGCGTGAACAGCAAGGCCATTCAGGAACTCAATGCCCTGGTGACGGCCCAGTACGATATGTCGCCTCTGGAGCGGCGCCTGCTGAGCAAGGTAATTGAACACTTGCCGGTGGGACTCCGATACCTGGGGGAATGGCCAGTGGTGGAGCCCATTCTGCTCTCCCGCACCGAGGTGGTGAAAGGCCTGGGTATACCCAAGGGTGAGGAAGAGGAAGCACTCGAGAAAGCCGGCCAGAAGCTCATTGCCCAGGTCTGCTGGATCAGCCACGAGGAGGGCACGCTGCAGGCCGGCCTGCTGGGCAGCGTTCAGTTGCTGAAAGGCAAGGATGTCATCCGGGTAAGCGTGGACCCGCTGGTGTATCCTTACCTGAAGAAGATCAAGGCCTACTTTGACGTGAGCCAGCTGGAGACACTGATTCAATTCAAGAGCTTTTATTCCAAGTGCCTCTATGAGCTGTTCCGAAAGTCGGTGCTTTCCCGGGAGGGACTTTATTTCCCCCTGGCTCAGCTCAAGCAACTGCTATTGATCGAGCCCCAGGAATATGAACGCTACAATGACCTGAAACGCTTTGTGCTGAAGCGGGCCGAAAAGGACCTCAAGTCTACACCGATGGCTTTCACCATCCGGGAGAAGCGAACCATCGGACAGAAAGTCTTGGGCGTGCATTTTATGTTTTTGAAACTAAACCCGCTGGGAATATGAGTGGAGCAGAAAAAAAGAAGTACAAGGTCATTGCCAAGGCGGGTGGGAAAGCCGTTGGGGAAAACGGATTTGTCAAATACAATGTGAACGATCTGCTGAAATTCACCCAATTTCTCGATGCCACTTTCCCCGACTGGCGTTACTTCAATGTGTTCCGCTATACCAAGGAGGGAAATGGGGAGCGTTTGGAGAGCTTTACCAAATATAAGCGGCCTACCCACAAGTTTTTAATGCTTTGAAGCACTGTACAAAGGTAGATAGACGCTTTACTTTGCGTAAATGTTGGAATGGTTAAACTTTTTTCCGACATTTGTCGTAATGTTATAGACGAATGTCGCAAACCTTTCCAGGTTACCCATTACTGATAAGTTTGAATAAGCAGATGAATTACGAACATATTGTTGAAGTATTAGGGGGAGAGGGGGTGGTGAACCTGCCGCTGGAGAGTGAGCTGGACTTAGTAGAACTGGTGCGGAGCGGGCTTTCCCGGCCTGCCTTGTTTCACCTTTCAAGTAAACTTAAACTTACTCAACCGGAGGTCTCACAAATCTTTCACCTTTCCGAACGTACCCTGCAGCGCTACCGTCAGGGAGGGGAAGAAGAACAGCTTCTGGATTCAGTCATCACGGATCGTTTGGTTGCCCTGGCAGAGCTATACGCCTATGGACGAGAGGTGTTGGGTGAGGAATACTTTCTGGCCTGGATGCAAAGGCCGCTACGAACCCTGGGAGGAAAATCGCCCAAAGCACTTCTGTTTACTTCCGTTGGCATTGATCTGGTGAAAGACGAGCTCGGTCGGATCGAGTACGGGGTCTACGCCTAATGGCAAGCGTCCATGCTGTTATACCGCATTGCCAAGACCCGTTACGCCCAGGATCTCTCGGGAACGGGTGCCCGGCTGTTTGGTGGCCGTTGGAACCCTAAAGGACAAGCTGTACTCTATACTTCCGAAAACCGGGCCCTTGCTGCCCTGGAGTTCCTGGTACATCTGGAAGCAACGGCGCCTCCGGAAGATTTCAACTTATTGACCATTACTATTCCCGATGGTCTGGAGGTAAGCACCTACTCAGCGGCTGATTTACCGCCTGGCTGGAACGATTACCCTTACAAAGCTTCCGTTCAGGTAGGCAAAAAGTGGTTGATGGAGGCAAAAACATTGCTCCTCAAAGTGCCTTCTACTATTATCCAGCAGGAATACAATGTCCTGCTCAATCCGCTCCATCCTGCTTTCCTGGAGGTGCGGCTCCTATCCATTGAACCCTTTGGGATTGATTCCAGACTACTCCGGATGGGCTAACTTCAAAATGAAATCTGATTCCATGAGACGCAAGAATTCAAGAAGGGGTTGCTTTAGCCAATGGGCGGGGCTGCCCAAGATACCGTGGCGCGGACTAATCCTCTAGTCTTTTTCCCTTTGGTCTTTCATTGCTGCTACTTCCGTTCGAATGTTTTAATTTGCCTTCAGCAAGCTTACTGCGAATCCGCATGAAGAATCTACTTTGGAGCATCTGCCTGGCAGTGACGTTGCTAGCCTGTAAAAAACAGGATCCTGCACCCGCTCCCTCCTCCCCTCCTGCTTCTGTATCCCAACACCTGTTGCTCGGCAATCCCAGTCGTGCCACTGCTGATACTACTAACGCCTCGAACTATCTGCTGGAGAATGTTCAGTTCTCCCTTTCCTACCATCGGGACCGGGGGATTGCCAACTGGGTGAGCTGGCACCTGGATCCCTCCTGGATGGGCACTGCCGAACGGCTGGACGACTTCCGTCCGGATGCTCGATTGCCGTTAGGCTGGTACCGGGTCAAACCGGGCGATTATGCGGGTAGCGGCTTCGACCGGGGCCATTTCTGTCCTTCTGCCGACCGCACCAGAAGTGAAGCGGACAATTCGGCTACCTTCCTGATGAGCAATATGATGCCACAGGCCCCCAATAACAATCGCATCACCTGGGAAAACCTGGAAAGCTATACCCGTAAACTGGTGGAGAGCGGAAATGAGGCGTACGTGATCGCAGGAGCCATAGGCACTGGGGGGACCGGCATCAACGGTGGCCTTACCCATACGCTGGCCGGAGGAAAAGTCAGCGTACCCGCTTTTACCTGGAAAATCGTGTTGGTGCTGCCTGTAGGGGAGGATGACCTGGCGCGGATATCGACCAGCACGCGCGTGATCGCCGTGAAAATGCCCAATACCCAGGCGGTGAATACCCATTCCTGGGCGTATTATCGGATAAGTGTGGATGAGTTGGAGACACTGATGGGTTATGACTTCCTTTCTTCCCTTCCCGTTTCCGTGCAAGCTATTCTGGAGGCCAAGACTGATGATCAGCCCATCTGAGCCGCTATTTTATTCTTCTTTGGAATCATGTGCATTTGCTTTCACAACCCCTTAACGACGCTATCAGAAGGCCAAACCTTCTCAAACCCGCCTCACGGGCTGCTGGATTTTTGACCTGCTGTTCTCCAGTGGCAACGCAAGACCTGTGTCATTGTTGGCATGATGGACCTACTAAGTCGCCAATTGCTCGCCTGGGAGCTGCTACGGCCTTTCAGACCAATGCCTACAGCGGCCGTATTGGCCAGGGCCATCAATACGTACGGAAAACCGCCGGCCCTGGGAATGGGTTGAAACACCGAAATCAATAAATCCCGTTTTGAACCGATTTTTGGCATCCGGACAGCGCTTAACTTTGTGGTTTTTGACCACAATAGCTACGTGAAGTTCACCATACTCATCAGGAAGGTAGAAGGGGACAGGTTCGTCGGCACTGTCAAGGAAGTGCCCTTGTTGGGCCAGCTTCAGGGGCGAGACTCCGAGCTGCTGGCTGACCAGTTCAGAAAGGAAATTCAATTCTTATTGACGGGTAGGCCGGATTTGGAAAGGGCTGGCATTGAAGTGATTTTCGGGTAGCGCTCCCTTTTTGCCCTGCGAGTTATACGTTAGGAAAACATTGCCTTACCCACAATAAATGGAACCCCTTCTTGAACAATACGAGAAAGTAACTACCAAGCCGGACCACCTGCGTCTACAACTCAATGCCGAGCCAGGGATCTGCTGCCCCTTTTAACCCAACTCGGGGTTATTCAGGAAGAAAGGCGGTAATATTAATCCCGGAAAGTAACTCTAAGGATTCTGAGGTGGCTGGGAGGTAGTTTTGCCCTTGCAAAGAGAGCGAAGTCCACTGGATAAACTTCTACATTCACCTTAAACGCATCTTTTCGCATTCGGTTGAAGTGCTCGTCGCTCGCCTCCCTTTCAAGTTTAAAAAGGAGTCCGACCACTGTCCGGCCTCCAAGGGGATATGAACAGCTCCCGCTCCGGTATCAGCTATCCCCTCCGTCCTGCTGACACAGCGCCTCCATTGAAAGGCCATACGATTCCCGTTCGGCCAGCCCCACATTCAAACGCTGGGTCGAGTGTTCAAGGTCAAAAGAATTTCAGGATAGATAAGCCATTATCGATTGTAAGTCCCGATTCGGGCGGGGCCGTCCCCGGCCAAAAATCAATTAGGTCAATTTTAGGTTCTGTTGAAATATAGTACCCGGTACATTCTTTCCTGTTATATAGAATAAACCGCTTATGTATAGGTTTTTATAATAAAATTTTCTCTAATTCGATCTCCAGTAATTTTTTACATAACAAAACGAACGGCATTTTTAGCGCTTTAAGTCACCCCTCACAGGTTCTCCAGATTGCCTATCCGCTTCTGCTTGAGCTGCTTGAAAAAGGTAGGAGACAGCCCGGTAATTTTCTTGAACTGGTTGGATAGATGCGCCACACTGCTGTAGTGGAGTTGATAGGCGATCTCGGTCAGATTCAGTTCATCATACAAAATCAATTCTTTTACCCGTTCAATTTTATGGATGATGATAAACTGCTGGATAGTAATGCCCTTTACCTCCGAGAAGATGTTGGACAGGTAGGTATAATCGTAGCCTAGTTTCTGGCTTATATAATCGGAGTAGTTCACCTTGGGAAGGTCTTCTGCATAATGGATCAGTTCGATAATCACGTTCTTGATCTTGTCAATTAGGATGCTCCTTTTATCGTCCATTAACTCCAGCCCTGACCGAAGCAGGTTCTTTTTTAATTGCTCCTGTTGCTCAGGGGTGATTTCCTCCAGTAATTCCACCATACCCAGGTCCACCATTACATACCGCAACCCCAGTTTTTTCAGCTCTTCCTTTACCATCATTTTGCACCGCAGGCTGACCATGTATTTGATATATATCTTCATCAGGAAAATGGCGGTAGACCGCCAGCTTGAACCGTTGAAATAAGTCACTTATTGACAAGGCCCTTTCAGGAACTCAACCGGATGGCCGAGCAGCCCGGACTTTCCGGCTGCCAAAAATCCGGCCAGGTACCTGAGGGTAGGCCCACCCCTGGCTTTTTGCGAAGGTGTTTGTCTAGTAACGCAATACAACAAGGGAGGTTGGCTTACCTGAAGTGGATTAAAAGGGCCTACAATGCATAAAGGATGCGAATCCCTTCGGTCAGAACCGGTACGTTGCTTCCAACGAATGGCTTCATTCACTGATTTCGTTATCGGTTTGATGCCTTGGGCACGGTTCTAAATATCCGAACCAGTGAATCATGCAACTCCTTTCCCGCTCGATGTAACACACGGCAAGCCTCGCTTGCGGACCTTTACAGCCTAAACTGACGGAGATGATGAAAAAGGACACAAAGCTTCAGGAGCTGCCTGCCGGAAAGCCTATCGGGGCGAGATTACCGGAATTTGAGAAAGCCAGAGTGCATAGGGTGGTTGGAATCATCGAATACATCCCCAAAGCCGTAATGAGCAAAACCATTATCGAAAAAACAACCGGCAAGATCACGGTTTTCTCCTTCGACGCCGGGAAGGAGTTGGCTGAAAAGGCTTCCCCCTTTGACATCTACATCCAGATCATCGAGGGGGCGGCCGAGGTCTTCATCGGGGTAACGAAATTTGTGCTTAGGCTGGGGGAAGGAATCATCATTCCCGCCCACGCATCGCATTCCTTTCACGCCAAGCAGCCATTCAAGATGATCTCCACCCTTATCAAAAGCGGCTACGAGGACTGACCAGCCAGTTCGACAGTACTTTCCTGGCAGCCGTTGAAGAAATGTGGGAATGATGTAACCCAATCCCTTTGTTATGTAGGGATTTCAGCCCGTCTTACCGGTAACTTTACCAAGTAGTCATCAAATCAGCCACCCTATGAAAACCAATGCCGAATTGCAAAAAGACGTTCAGGAAGCCATTCAATGGGAGCCATCGCTGAGCGCAGCCGAAATCGGGGTGATTGCCCACGAGGGGGTTGTTACCCTGACAGGAACCGTGGACAACTATTCCAAGAAATGGGAGGCCGAACACGCCGCCAAGAGCGTGTCCGGTGTACAAGCCGTGGTTGAAAAAATTGAAGTGAGTTACGGCAACTGGGGAGAAATCAGCGAGGGCGACATCGCCATTGCGGTTGTAAACGCCCTGAAGGCAATTGGGGGGATTCCCAATGACTGGATTCGGGTCGTCGTTGAAAACGGCTGGGTCACCCTGGAGGGAGACATCCCCAGGAGTTACCTGAAGGGAGCCGCCCACCAGGTGGTAGGCAGACTGGCGGGAGTCAGGGGGTTGACCAATAACCTGGTCATCCGACCACAAACCCACGAAGAGATTGAACAAAGGGATATCGAACGCGCTCTTTCGCGTAACGTTTCCATAAAGGCGGAGGAAATCCGGGTCGAAGTGTCGGGAACCAGGGTAATCCTCACGGGAAGAGTCCATTCCTGGTATCAGAAGGAGGAGGCGGAGCGAATCGCCTGGAATACCCCGGGGGTCGTAAACGTAGACAATGCGTTGACCATTGACTATGACCATTCCCTGGTGGGTTAATCTTAAAGGACACACTATCCTCTACTTGTTTAGGTCCGCCACACCCGGACTGGCATTCGATCAGCCAACGATCCGGTTGTGCCCCCGGTGATTCGAGGAGGGCTCCCCTGCGCCAGGGTTATAAGATCAGTAAACCAACTATTCTAAATTCCACCCTTTATGAAAGCGTTAGTATACCATGGCCCCGGCCAGAAAAGCTGGGAGGAAAGGCCGAAGCCGACCCTGCTAGAACCCTCTGATGCCATCCTGCGAATCTCCAAGACCACGATCTGCGGCACGGATCTGCATATCCTGAAAGGCGATGTGCCGGAAGTGGCCGATGACCGCATCCTGGGACACGAGGGGGTGGGGGTAGTCGAGGAGGTGGGCAGTGCGGTGACCAGTTTTAAAACCGGGGACCGGGTGCTGATTTCCTGCATTTCCGCCTGCGGCAAATGTGAAGCGTGCAAAAAAGGGATGTACTCCCAATGCGAAAAAGGAGGCTGGCTGCTGGGACATTTCATTGACGGCACCCAGGCCGAATACGTGCGCATCCCCTTTGCCGACAACAGCCTCTACCACCTTCCGGATAATGCTGACGAGGAAGCCCTGGTGATGCTCAGTGACATTCTGCCGACGGGTCTGGAATGCGGGGTGCTGAACGGACAGGTAAAGCCAGGCGACACGGTGGCCATTGTAGGAGCCGGTCCCATTGGGCTGGCCGTGCTGATGACGGCGCAGTTTTACACCCCGGCGGCCGTGATCATGGTCGATCTGGACGATAACCGGCTGGCCGTTGCCAAGACGTTCGGTGCCACGCACACCATCAACAGCAGCCGGGAGAACGCGGTTGAAACCATCATGGCCCTTACGGATGGAAAAGGAGTGGAGGTGGCCATCGAGGCCGTCGGAGTGCCGGCCACCTTTGAACTGTGCCAATCCGTCATCGGGGCGGGCGGGCACATTGCCAACGTGGGGGTGCACGGCAAAAGCGTGCCGCTGCACCTGGAAACCCTGTGGTCCAAAAACATCACCATCACCACCCGCCTGGTGGATACGGCCACCACGTCCCTGCTGCTCAAAACAGTGGCTTCCCATCAACTGGACCCGGCCAAACTGATTACCCATCGGTTTGACTTGTCCGATATCCTGCGCGCCTACGAAACCTTTGGCAACGCGGCCCAGGAGAAAACCCTGAAAGTGATCCTGAGCAATGAATGATCGATTTGCATTACCATGGCCGTTTAAAAGAAAATACCGGGAATGATGAGAATGGCCTTTTTCCTGCTTGTCCTCGGTCACGGACTCATTCATCTACTGGGCTTTGTCAAGGCCTTTGGGTTATTCGATGTCATACTGCTGACCCAACCCATTTCAAAACCCTTCGGTGTGGTGTGGCTGCTTGCCTTTCTCTTGTTTGTACTGGCAGCAATCCGGTTTACCTTTAAAAATAGCCATTGGTGGCTGTTCGGAATACTGGCCGTGGTAACATCCCAATTCCTGATTATTCTCTTCTGGCCCGATGCGAAATTCGGCACCCTCGCCAACGGGATTATTTTGATTGCCGCCCTCATCGGCTACGCAACCTCCCGGTATTATGTTACCTATCAGGATGCGGTGAAAACGGGTTTGCAACAGGCCACCTATTTCCAGCCCTCCGACCTAACCGAAACCGACATCCGGCACTTGCCCGAACCGGTACAAAAATACCTTCGTTTTACCGGTTGCCTGAACAAACCCAAGGTGAATAATTTCAAGGTGGCCTTTACTGGAAAAATCAGAAAGGATGAACAATCGGAATGGATGCCCTTTACTTCCGAGCAGCACAATTTTATGCATACGCCGACCCGCCTGTTTTTTATGAAAGCGGCCATGAAAGGCCTGCCAGTAGCCGGGTATCACTGCTTTGGGAAAGGCGATGCCTGGATGGACATCCGGCTGCTCTCCTTGTTCAGGGTACAGTATCAGGAAGGCTTGGAAATGAATGTCTCGGAGACGGTTACCTTTTTCAACGACATGTGTTGCCTGGCACCCGCCACCCTCATTGACCGGCGGATCAAGTGGCTGGAGGTGGAAAGCAATCGGGTAAAAGCCTCGTTTACCCATAACCAAATCACCGTTTCGGCGTGGCTGTATTTCAACGAACAGGGAGCACTCACCAACTTTATTTCGGATGACCGTTATTCCGCCGAAGCGGGAAAGCAATTACCCTGGTCCACGCCATTGAAAGATTATCAACCAATCAATGGCTACCACCTGATGAGAAATGCGGAGGCCATTTACACTTATCCCGACAGAGCATTGTGTTACGGAGCTTTTCAACTCACCGGCATTACCTACAACTGTCAATACCCCAATAGCGAAAACTAGCTACCCGGTAGCTGGTCCAGTTTTTGGTTGATTTCCCGGAGCAGGTTGAACTGCTTTTCCTGGGTGTCAAACAGGGTCTTGATCTGTTCTTCCAGCAGCAGGTCCATTTTTTTGGTGCAGGCTGCGGATTTGCATCTCCGATTTGAGGTTGATCAGGTAATCGTTCTCACTTCTCTTCCGATCCTTTTCTTCCTGCCGGTTTTGACTCATCATGATAACGGGGGCTTGCAGGGCGGCGATAGTGGAAAGGATCAGGTTCATCAAAATAAAGGGATACGGGTCAAACGTGTACGATTTGACGGCTATGACATTAAAAATGATCCAGAGCGTCAACACGATACCAAAAAAAATGATGAACCGCCAGCTACCGCCAAACCGCGCGACCTTGTCAGAAATCTTTTGCCCTCGGGTCAGTATCTCCAAGGGGGGATTGAGAAGATTGTGGATAATGAGTTCCTCCGCTTTAAGCGTTTCCTCGACGATCCGGTGCAGTTTGGCCAGGTGCTCATTCTCATCGCATAGTAGCTGATTGATTTCTTGATTGTCCATCCGTAAACTCGATTAACACTACCTGAAGGCAGGCAGTGGGTGATGGTTAGTTTTTTTATTTGATTGCGTACCCGATTTTACCATACTTGGGAGAGTTAGGATTATGCCAGACCATTCCACCCATCCGAAGGGTTCAACGTGCGAATCATTCGGGTTGCTACGGATTGCGGAAAGCCAGACATTGCTTCCCTTCTCCGAATGCCTTTTTACAACCTCGCCTGGCTGGAGGGAATGGCAGGGCTGCTCAAATGCCATTTCCAGTTGAGAATCTCCGGCAGATCTTCCCCATGGATGCCGATGTAGGCCCGATGGTCAAGCAGTTTGTTTCTCAGGTACTGTTTGGTATAGGCCCCTCGCGACCCTAATCCAGGCAGGCGATCAATCACGTCGCCCACCAGGTGAAACCGGTCCAGCTCATTCAACACTACCATATCAAATGGGGTGGTGGTGGTGCCTTTTCCCTTGTAACCCCGGACGTGCAGGTTTTTATGATTGGTCCGGCGATAGGTAAGCCGGTGAATCAGCCAGGGATACCCGTGAAAAGCGAAAATGATGGGTTTGTCCCGGGTGAAAAGGATATCGAAATCCCGGTCTTTCAACCCGTGGGGATGCTCGCTTTCCGGCTTCAGGGTCATCAGGTCCACTACGTTGATCACCCGGACTTTCAATGCAGGAAGGTGTTCGCGCAGTAGCTGCACCGCTGCCATAGTCTCCAGCGTGGGCACATCCCCGGCGCAGGCCATCACCACATCCGGCTCTTCCCCCTGGTCGTTGCTGGCCCATTCCCAGATACCCAGTCCGGCGGTGCAATGCTTGACCGCCGCATTCATATCCAGCCATTGCATTTCCGGCTGTTTGCCGGCTACAATCACGTTGATGTAATCGCGGCTGCGCAGGCAGTGATCCGTTACCGACAGCAGGGTATTGGCATCCGGGGGAAGGTAGATGCGAATAATGTCCGCGGTCTTATTGGCCACCAGATCCAGGAATCCGGGATCCTGGTGGCTGTTGCCGTTGTGGTCCTGTCTCCATACGTGCGAGGTGAGCAGGTAGTTCAGGGAGGCAATCGGACGCCGCCAGGGGATCACCCGGGAGACTTGCAGCCATTTGGCGTGCTGGTTGACCATGGAATCGACAATGTGGATAAAGGCTTCGTAGCAGGAGAAAAGCCCGTGCCGGCCCGTCAGCAGGTAGCCTTCCAGCCAGCCCTGGCACAGGTGCTCGCTCAGCACTTCCATCACCCTTCCATCGGGGGAAAGGTGATCATCGCCGGGGAGAATTTCGGCCGTGGAAACGCGTTCCGTTACGTCGAACAGGCGGGAGAGGCGGTTGGACGCCGTTTCATCGGGCCCGAAGACCCTGAAGTTCCGTTGGTCCCAGTTGAGCTTCATCACGTCGCGTACAAAAGCACCCATGATTACCGTTGGTTCGGCCATGGTGGTCCCCGGGGCTGTAACGGCAACGGCGTGGGTTCGGAAATCGGGCATCTTCAGATCCTGCAGCAGAAGCCCGCCGTTGGCGTGGGGGTTGGCACCCATCCGCCGATTGCCCGTCGGGGCCAGCTCCGCCAATTCAGCCATTAATCTGCCGCTTTCATCAAACAGCTCTTCGGGTCGGTAACTTTTCATCCATTGTTCCAGCATGGTGACGTGGTCGGGCTTGGCCGCCAGTTCAGCCAGCGGAACCTGGTGGGCCCGCCAGGTTCCTTCCACCGGGAGGCCATCCACTATTTTGGGTCCGGTCCATCCCTTGGGGGTGCGGAAAATGATCATCGGCCAGGCGGGTCGCTTCGTAAAGCCGTTGGTGCGGGCTTGGTGTTGGATTTCCCGGATCCCTTCTACGACCGCATCCAGCGTGGTTGCCAGTAATTGGTGTACCTCTTCGATCACGTCTCCTTCCACAAAAAAAGGCTGGTAACCGTATCCCCGGAAAAGCTGTTCCAGTTCTTGCTCCGGAATCCGGGCGAGCACCGTCGGATTGGCAATTTTATAGCCATTCAGGTGCAGGATTGGAATGACCGCCCCGTCGTGTACCGGATTCAGGAACTTATTGGAATGCCAGCTGGCGGCCAGTGCGCCGGTTTCTGCCTCTCCATCCCCCACCACGCAGGCAACCAGTAGATCCGGGTTGTCGAAAACCGCGCCGTACGCGTGGACCAGCGAATACCCCAATTCACCGCCTTCGTGGATGGAGCCGGGCGTTTCCGGGGCAACGTGGCTGGGAATGCCCCCGGGAAAGGAAAACTGCTTGAACAGTTTTTTCATCCCTTCCTCGTCGGAGGTGATCTGGGGGTACACCTCGCTGTAGGTCCCCTCCAGGTACGTGTTGGCGACCAACCCCGGTCCCCCGTGTCCCGGGCCGGTTACGTAGACCATATTGAGATCATATTGTCGGATAAGCCGGTTGAGGTGCACGTAGAGGAAGTTCAGACCTGGCGTAGTGCCCCAATGTCCCAATAGCCGGGGCTTGATGTGCTCAAGGGTCAACGGCTTTTTCAGCAGGGGATTGTCATAGAGGTAGATTTGACCCACCGAGAGGTAGTTGGCGGCACGCCAGTAGGCATCCATCCGTTGCAATAATTCCGGAGACAAGGTGCGAATCGCCAGCGTGCTGTTTTCTGATTCCATGGTAGTGGTTGTTTACTTATTCATTAGCCTGATTTAAAGTAATGAAAACCCATCCGGTCATTATTCCTTGCCCTTGGTCCGGATATCCTGCGGGGGGGCTACAGACCGGGCAGTCATTCATTTTCTTTTGATCACCCCCCGCACTAACTGCACAATGACCACCGGCACCACGCCCGTTGCCAAAATCAACCAGCTTTCCGGGCCGTGCATCGGCACGATGTGGAGCACTCGCCGTAAGAAAGGCACGTTATAGGTAACCACCAGAATCAACAGGCAAAGCCCGATGGCGTACCAGACGTAGCGGTTGCGCGTGATTTCATTGTTAAAAAACGAGCGCTCGGAATGCAGGTTGAACACGTGCACCAACTGGGCAAAGGCCAGGGAGTAGAAAACCAGGTTGTTTCCCTCTTCCTCACTCAAACCCAATGCCCGCGTACCGTACCAATAAGCGGCCAACACGGCAACGCTCATTCCCAGGGCATACGCCACTACCTGCCGCCAGTCCCGGATATTCATAATGGGCGTTTTCGGATCGCGGGGCGGTTGCTGCATCAGGCTGGCGTTCTCGCGGCCCACTCCCAGGGCCAGGGCCGGAAACACGTCGGTTACGATATTGATAAAGAGGATCTGCAGGGGCAGCAGGGGCGTGCCCATGTGAAGAAAACCGGCGAAGGTAACCACGAAAATCTCGCTCAGGTTACACGACAAGAGGAACAATACGAACTTGCGGATATTGCCGAAGATCACTCTCCCTTGCGCAATGGCTGCCACGATGGAGGTGAAAGAGTCGTCTTTGAGGACCATATCGGCCGTTTCAGCGGCCACCTGCGTACCGCGCAACCCCATGGCGATGCCAATGTCGGATTTCTTCAAGGCCGGGGCGTCATTGACCCCGTCTCCGGTCATGCCCACAATGTCGCCCCGTTGCTGGTAGAGATCAATCATATCCAGTTTCTGACCGGGGCTGACCCGGGCGAACACCCGACAATCGAGTTGCCTTTGTTTCTCGGTCTCCGAAAGTTGGGCCAGGGGCTTGAGATCCTTGCCGGTCAGCACGATTTGTTCGCCCGGCCCCACTAGCTTCACCTTGGTGGCAATGGTCAGGGCAGTAGCCGGATGATCTCCGGTTACCATGATCACTTTGATGCCAGCGGCCCGGCAGGCTTCCAAAGCGGGGATGACTTCGGTACGGGGCGGGTCCAGAAAGCCAATCAAACCCAAATACGTGAGGCCACCATCGGCAAAGTCGTCACCCGGCGGTTCGTTCGAGGCGTTTTTATTTAGGTTTCGGCTGGCGAAAGCCAGCGTTCTCAGTCCATCGGCGGCCATTTTCTCCGAAAGACCGTACTGGGCTTTCCTTTCTTTTTCATTCAGATCCTGGCACCGTTGCATCACCTCCTCGGCGGCGCCTTTGACCGCGACCAGATAGCCGCCCTCGTGCTCGTGTAATGTCCCCATCAGTCGGGTTTCCGAGCTGAACGCCCTTTCTGCTTTGCGGGTAAATTGACCATTGATCTCCTCCGGGTGTTGGCTGGCGGCGATGGCGAACTTCAACAGCGAGACCTCCACCGGATCCCCCATTTCTTTCGCCTGGCCATCCACCAGGTCGTAATTCGCATTGTTGCAAAGCACCCCCGCCCGAACCAGCTGCCCAAAGGCGTCCGATTCCGCAATGGCCTTTTCTCCGGCCACTACGGTGAGTTTTTTATCCCGGACGTTCACCTGGATTTCCGCCCACTGATCCAAGAGTTGGATGGTATTGACTTCAATGCGGTTTTGGGTGAGCGTACCGGTCTTGTCGGTAAATATGACATTGGTGCTGCCCAGCGTCTCTACCGCCGAAAGGCGCTTGACAATCACTTTCTTTTCGGCCAAGCGGAGCATCCCGTAGGCCAGTGCAATCGTGGCCACTACTGACATGCCTTCGGGAATGGCTGCAATTGCCAGCGCCAGCGCCGTCTCCACCAACCGGAGCGGTTCCTCCCCCCGAATCAGGCCAGCCACCAGAAACAGGGCGGCCATACCCACTGTCACCCAGATCAGCACGGTTGCCAGGGCATTCAACTTCGCTTCCAGGGGTGTGGCTGCTCGTTTGGCTTCCTGCACCATCGTGGCGATCTTGCCCAGCTCGGTGGTAGAACCGATATCCGTCACCACGGCCCGCCCGTTGCCTGCCGTGACCGCCGTGCCTTTGAACAGCCGGTTGTGCTGATCGCCCAGCGGGGCATTTTCGGGAGGTACTTGGGTACTTTTGTCAACGGGTAAGGACTCCCCGGTTAGGGCCGATTCATCCACCTGCAGCTGATTCACTACTAAAATGCTGGCATCAGCGGCCACCAGATCGCCCGCTTCGACCACCAGTACATCCCCGATGGTGATTTCTTCGGAGGAAATCTTTTGGACCCGTCCGTCCCGCAACACGCTGGCGGGTGAGGTGTCCATTTTCCGCAGGGCATCCATCGATTGGCGGGCGTTCCATTCCAGCGTGAAGCCGATGAGGGCGTTCATGAGCAGCACCGCCAGAATGGCAATTCCTTCGACGGTATCACCCAGGAAAAACGCAATACCGGCTGCCGCCACCAGAATGTAGACAATGACGCCGGTAAACTGCCGGAGCAGGATCTTCAGCCCGCTTTCCCGTTTGGTTTCCTGCAGTGCGTTGGGGCCGTATTCATTGTAGCGCTTTTTGGCTTCGCTATCCGTCAGGCCGGATTTCGGATCGACCCGTAAGTCTTGCGCCAGCCTTTCAGCGGATAATGGTTGGGCATGGGCAAGCGTAGTGAGTGATTCCATGCGAGATAGAAGGGATTAAAAGTCAAAAGTGTGATCCAACCAATCTGAATGCGGAAATCTCCTGAGGACCACGTCCCATTGTACAGATGGTGAAAAAGTCCGTCATCGGTTTAGTTGTCAGTGAGCAGAGAAAGGTGTAGTCCGAGCCAAAGAAGGGGTTGGTGCTTGGGTTATCCCTTGATGGTCAGCGTTTGTGGTTATTCCTTCGCTAACGGATTTGCTCACAAATCGGACATCAGTAAGGAAAAATATTTACGCGAGAGGGACCTTTAGGGGTTTTGTGCTCATTTGCTTCACGCATTTACCCGAGACTGCCTGATCGGCTGGCCAACGGGACATAGACTATCTGGGTGACGTTACTCGGCAAACAAGAGGCAGATCGCGGAATTATGGGCAAAATCGTTGAAAAGTCTTGTTCCCGGCCCGCTAAAACGGGATACGGCAGGCAGCCTGGTTCGAAACAGAAGCAGCTTTTCCTATTTGCAATTACAGGGAAAATGCGAAACATTACTACCCATTGATGGGGGCCGTACTAAGTCGGTTTGCCCAAGGGGGGATGAAACAACGTTGGCGATGGTTAAAAGCATCCATACCTTTTTATGGTTGTTTTTCAATGTTGTCATTTTCTACGTGCTTTATGCAGTAGTCATTATCAAGCTGGACCGATGACTATGGCTTATTTATAATAGAAGGAATCACCTTGCTTATTTTTAAATATAGTGTGTCCCTTGACCCTTTTTGCCCGTAAATACTCCGACTCATCGCAAGAAAATGCTATTATATATCTTCCCAATTGGCTGGCCAGTACACCTGGGTTATCAATTATACCATTTTAGTCATCAATAGGGGGATAACTTCCTTCCGGCTTGCAATAAGCAACCCTGTCTGAAAATGTGGTCAAACACCAGTAAGCGCTTATTTGCCCAAAGGGCTGCCTGGTCCGGGAGGCGCATCCGCGAAAAGAGATCAAACGTCATCCGGGGTTAGCCCTTCTGCCGGGACCGTTTCTCGGGCAACTCGATGAAAAAGGTGGTACCCTGGTTCTCCCGGCTTTCCAACCGGATGTTGCCCTGGTGCATTTCCACGATCTGCTTGACGATATAGAGGCCCAGACCCGTAGTGGACTCTCCGGCCGTACCTCGGCGATTGGCTTTCGTAAACTTGTCGAACAGGCTGGCCTGCAGTTTACCGGGAATGCCGATACCGGTGTCGCTCACCTCCAGCAGGACCTTCAGGCCTTTTTTTCGCAGGGATAGGGTTACTTTTCCGCCCGAGGGGGTGAACTTGACTGCATTGGAAAGCAGGTTCTCCAGCAACCGGGCGAATTTCTCGGCATGGATGGGTGCGTGGACGGCTTGCCGGGGGGAGTTGAAGCGGAGGGCTACTCCTTTTTTGTCGGCCTCCACCCCCAAAAGCGGCAGCTGAGATTCAATCAAGCCCTTCAAGTCGGTTTTCCGGAAGGTGGCCTTTTCCTTGAAATCCCCCACAAAAAGCAGATCCCGGATAATGGCCTGGGCCTTGCCGCAGGCATCCCCGATGAGATGCAGAAAGTATAGGCTTTGCTCCTGGCCGGCAGTGGATTCAGTTAGCAGGTTTTGTTCTAGAAAGCCGCTCAGGGACTGGATGTTGTTGAGGGGGTTTTTCAGGTCGTGGGCCACCATGTGCATCAGGGTCTCCTGGTGATCGTGGAGTTTTTTCAAATCCTTTTCCAGCGCTTTTTGCCGGGAAATGTCCTCTATGATGGTGTAACCCAGCGGGCCTCCCACGTCCTGGAAAATAATGGACGTGATTTGGCACCAGAACACGGTTCCATCCTTGCGGACCAGGCAGGTCTCAATCTGGAAGGACGGAATTTTGCGGGTCCAGAGGTTTTCCTGCAGATCTTTCCAGTGGTGGATGAAGTCGGGATGGGCGAAGGCGGTGATTCGGGTTCCGATGATATCTTTTCCCGCATAGCCCAGCATCTTGCCAAAGACCCTGTTGATCTGTACGATTCTTAAATCCGGGGCGATGATCTTGTTGCCCAATTTAGACTGCTGGAAGATGGTCTCGAACCGGGATTGGCTTTCCAGGTAGCGCTGCTGGAAGTCGATCTCCTTTTTCATTTTGGCAAGGGATCCACGGTCGGATTGGTGCTCTTCCTTAAGCGCCTGGTTCTCTTCTTTCAATTGCGTTATTTTGGCTATTTTCTGTTTATTGCCGGGGTGTTGGCTTTCCATACGGGTACTATTAATTAATGGTCGGGGCCGCCGATTTGGTAAAACAACCCCTGTATACTCTTTTTTTTATTTAGAAGCATCTCTGATGAAATGCTTCCGTTTTCCGTCCGGACGCCTTTGCGCTTTTGTAGGTCGGTACAAAATTTGCGCACTTTTTTGTCCACTTTCGGCGCGCGTTTATGCAAAGATTTTCGATAGGGGACTTCGTTCGATTAAGTGTAGGAGGCGAGGCAATGGTTATTGTTGCGCAAGATGCCCTGAAAACCAATCATTGGATTTGCTCTTGGGTAGACAAGGAAGGACACGTCCAGACCAGTAGCATTGATTTCATCTGTTGCGCTATGTAGGTCCCTCTAATCCTGCCAGATTGCATAGAAATGACCCTTTCAATTGAATTTACCGTACAACTGAGTTAGAGTAATTTATGTGTACATTAGCAAGTAAATCAACATACGTTTACAGCTGTTTTAAAGCGGAACTCCCCTCCTATTTCAATTGAGTAGATTTAAACTATTTTACAACCTGCTTTTAGACTTGGATTTTATTCTAAAGATACGCCTATTTTAGAATGTACTTCTAGGTGTTGTTTCACTTCTTTTTTCCCCTTTCGAGTTTCACCTGAATCGCCTCCACAATCCAGTCGTGGATAGAAATTCCCAGTTTGGGGCTGGTGGGTTTCCGGGCGCGTCTGGCGCGCAACCCATCAATCTCCTTCAACGTCGAGGCGAGCCGCTTCACACTGAAACTTTTGATGCCATTGTCCGGTTGATCTTCCGTTTTGGGAATACTTCCACCCTTACTGATAACGGCTTCGATTTCTTTCTCAGCGGGTGTTTTGCGATTTGGGGGGCTTTGATACGGGCATAAACGTGGCTGAATAAGGTTTCAATTTCCTGGATGGCTTTTAGATCAGGAACGGACGCTTCAAAGACGGTAAGCCCCTGACTGGCCGCATTGGGAAAAGACTTGCAGTTCACAACCAAAGGGGAAATGAAATTAAGCGAGGGCTCCTCACTGAGGGCAAGTGCAGAATCTAGGTTGTCTACGCTGGTAAGATCAGCCCGGTTGAGGAAACAGAACGGCTTGAAGGGCTCTGACCGGCTGGCTTGTTTTTCATCAAAACCGTTGACAGCTTGGTCAACGTCCAGACATCGTGACTGCGGGGTTGGAAGGGAATCAGGTCTACATCACAGACGAACAGCGCAGCTCGCTGACTCGTGGTATCCCTCCCACTGGTATCGATGAAGATATAATCGGACTCCTTACTGCTCTTCCGGTTGCCCTGCAGGCGGTTCTGGAGGCCAAGAAGGATGATCAGCCCATCTGAGCAGCTTGGTAAAGCTTTAAGGAAAAACGTATCATTTTTAGTATCCAGACCACTGCTTTCCCACCCGGTTGGTGAATCTGTTAAAATGACGATATCCGAACTCCCCGCGCTACGGGAGGAAAAGCAGCTCGTATACGGCCGGAACGATGGTCAGTACCTGATGGGGTTCCGCTGATAAACGGACGGAAGCGGCCTGGTTAGCCACGCCGCCCTAGAACCCCCTTCTGGCTTCAGATGGACCGGTCGCGGAGAATTTCCAGAATGCGCTCTTTATACAGACCACCGAGGGGAATTTCTTTTCGGGCAACGGCCCCCGTGGATGCGGCCGCCGTGGATGCGGCCGCCGTGGATACGGCTACGTATTCACTGGTAAAGCTCTCGATTTTGCCCAAGTTTACAATAAAGGATTTGTGTACCCGCCGAAACAGGCGTTGCGGCAGCTTATCCTCCATAAAACCCAGCGTGTGGTAGCTGATCAGGTCCTTCTCTACCGTCTTGATTCGAATGTAATTCTTCAGACTTTCCACGTAACAGATCTGATGGAGCAGTACTTTCACCATCGCCTTGTCGATCTTGATGTACACGAAGGGTTCGGACTCTTCAACGGGTGACGCTTTGGTAACAGCCGGATCGAAGCGAAACTACCGATTGATGGCTTTGGCAAACCGGTCGAATGAAATGGGTTTGACCAGGTAGTCAAGGGCTTCTCGCTCGAATCCTTCCGTGGCATACTGCCTGAAAGCCGTGGTGAAAATCAGCGTTGTCTCCTTGGGAAGGAGCGCCGAAAGTGCCAACCCGCTCAGCGAAGGCATTTCGATATCGAGAAATACCAGTTGCGGCGGGTAACTGCGCAGGTAGTCCATCGCTTCCTCCGGATGGGTAAACGTAGCCAGCAGTTTCAACGGAGGAATGGCCAGCACATGACGCTTGAGAACCTCAATCGCCAGCGGCTCATCGTCCACAATGACACAGGAAACGGAAGTCGGCATGGGGTCAGTAATCAAGGAACAATTATCTTAATTTTTCCCGGTTTTTCCTCCTTTGGCAGCCGTCTCTGCCCGGTGTGCCCTTCCAGGCAACTAATCCAGCTGCAAGTTGAGGCGCACCAGGTAGGTGTCGGTGGTATGGATTTGCAGTTCGTGTTTGCCGGGGTAGGCCAGCGCCAGCCGATTTTGCACATTGCGCAGCCCCAGACCAGACTTCCCTTGTTGGGCAATGGTGTCGCCCGTCGGCAGACTGTTTTCAATCTGAAAAGTCAGGCGGTTCTTTTCTACGTGCAAATAACAGGAAATCCAGCAGTTTTCGGCTGCCGTTTGCCCACCGTGCTTGAAGGCATTTTCCACGAACGGCAGCAACAGCAAGTGTGAAATTAAATGGCCGTCCAAGTGGCCACTGGCGTTCATCACCAGTTCCAGGCGATCCAGCAAACGAATTCTTTCCAGCTGCGCGTAGTGTTCCAAAATCTGCCACTCGGCCTTCAGCGCTACCCGCGGCCATTCGCTGTCGTAGAGCATATAACTGAGCAACTCGGAAAGGCGGTGAATCATTTCCGGTGCCCGCGGCGACTGGGTCAGGCTCAGGGCGTAAATATTGTTCAGGGTATTGAACAGAAAATGCGGATGTACCTGCTTTCTGAGCAGCATGAGTTCGGCTTCGTACTTTTCCTTCACCAGTTGTTCCATCCGTAACTGATTCTCGTACCAGCTTTTCACAAAGTACACCGCCGCCCCCAGCCCAACCACCGGATAAATGTAGATCAGGTTGTAAAATGCCGCCCGCAGGTTCCATAAGCCGGCTTTGTACCGGGTATGTTCGCTGTGGGTCAATGGATATACCAGGTAGTAATCCTCCAACCGGTTCAGTGCCATCACCGCCAGGAGGTAGAGGATGAAAACGCCCGCAAAGGCCGCGTAGCGCTGCCGAATGAGCAGTCTTCGGATGAGCACAAAAATGGCCACGTACAGGGCCGCTGCCTTCAGCGGCAGTTCGACCAGCTCCATGCCCAGCCGATAGGGCAATGGGCCGGGGTACAACTGAATGACGGCGATGCGGATGAAGAGGAAAAGCCCCCAGAAAAGAAGGTGCCAGGTCCACTCTTTTTGTAACATATTGCAGGCGCTTTGCGATTGGCGGTAGCCACCAGCTTCCGAACAGCGGAAACGGGATCCGTTTTATCGAAATCCTAGTTAATACAATTTGGCCTGAGTTGACATCCTCCCAGCCTTAAAGCGATTGTAAGTATGATTCATTGGATCAGTAGATGCATTCTCCTTAAGGATGAGTGCTCTCCTCTTTTTCCATAACCAACCAGTAGCATTTTAAGGCAACTTTCACGAATTAAAAAAAGTTTTTATAAAACATGAGTTATTTATATACTTTTATATTTTTATAGTATACCTCTATAATATGAAAATATATAATTACTTAATATTGGTCTTAATTGTAGCTTTGTTTAACTATTGCGCTAGAAAGCAAGACCCCGCTGGAGTACCCCTCTTTTTGGGTAGACGGCGGACCGGTGGTAGCTGGTGAAGAGGGTGGTGCCGGATGTCATTGAAAATCAGGTTGAGCGAACAGAAAACCCAAACGGAACTGCTCCACTGCCAGCGATTGGATAAAACGGAATGATAGGTGAAGTGACGGCACCGTCGAAATAAGTGTTCGGTAAAAGCGGCGCGGTACCATAGCCGATCGAGTTCCCTCTCAGGTTGGTGATGCCCGGAGAATCTGTATCTTTGTCCTTCACCATAAACGCATCAACACAATGGCATTGGGCACCGTCAAATTTTTTAACGATTCCAAAGGTTTCGGCTTTATCAAACCCGATGACGGGGGAGAGGATCTGTTTGTGCACGTCACCGGCCTCAAGGATGAAATCCGGGAGAATGACCGGGTAAGCTTCGAAGTGGAACGCGGCAAGAAAGGCCTGAACGCCGTGAACGTACGTCGGGAGAGATAAGGGAGGGCGCTCTTAATGGAAAAAAGGCATCGAAACGCCGGCATCCTTACCGGCCTCAGCCAGGAATGCGGAGAGAAAGCAGGGGATTGAACTGCCTTCAGCTCTGGTACAATATGGTTACGGTGTAAAGCACTTCGGTCTTGACCGCCGCCGTTGATACCGTCACATTCAGCAGGCTGCTATCATCGAGGTTGCTGCTCTTGAGAAAATTGTTGATCATCTCGCTGAGCTTGTCGTCAATGCCGCCTTGGGCAGACAAGTCCTGAGCTTGATGATTGCCGACCTGATGTCGGGTCCATTCTAATATTCTAACCTTTTTCATACGGTACGGAGGATTCACGGCTACCCCTACTACGCAGGAGCAGGCAGTAAGTTGCTGCCTGGAATGACCTGGGTCGTCGCCCAGGGCTGGCCTGACCCTGCCCGGAAGAGAAACCGCAATGAATAGGGGATGGTTTTCGCTTTGCATTGGTTTTCTCTTGCCAACCCCCGTCAGTGACCCTAACTACCTGCGGATGAGTCAGTGCACCAAAGGGACAGGGTCAGCGAATGCGTGATCGAAAAATAGATTTTCCATGCCCGATACCACTTATGGTGAACGCAGTCAATGAGGGTAAAACTTCTTTTACGTATGGGGCCACCATTTGGCGTTTAGCGTCTGGCAACACTGTTCACTGCGCCATCAATCGGGGCCGCAGATGCAAGGCAAAGCAATTAAATTTCACCCTAGCGGTGATTTCCATCAGCCGGATCACCATCCGGCTTATTCACTGTTTTCGTCCTTCATTCCTTTCAGCAGGGCATAAATGGCCATCGCGTGCCCTTGGCCAAGCGAAAATTCCTCCGCCATCCATTTGGTGATTTCTCCCGCCTTCACCTCCTCTTTCAGGACGCCCTGGACCGTAAAGCCCTTCAGTTGGGCAAGTTTGCGGAAATCATCAGGACTTTTGCCCGTTTTTGTTTGGATTGTTTTCAGATAACCTTGGAAGGACATAGTCGACTCGATTTTGACTGGGGTATACCAATCGGCTGTACATTCTGTTGACCAGGGCAAATATACCCGTTGGCAAGGATACTGGTAGGGGTGAAATGCGTCCGGAAAGGAGAGTAAAAATAGGAGATCATCCGGAAGCAATCGTCCTATATGCAAATAAAGGGAGTCTGTTGACATCCGATCAAGGGAGTGGGAATGAGAGGTTGGTTGAATCAATATTCGCCCGAATTCGTACGCCTGGCGTTCGTTTCCGAACGCGTGCGCGCTTATGTCAGGAATTTATTGTTGATAACGAGTCAGATAGGATATTGGCAGATTTCTTGAAGTAAGTCGGCAAAACTTCCCGGCCTATGCTGCGCAACTACATGACCATTGCCCTGCGGAACCTGATCCCTCTGCCTGTCGTAAATAAACCCATAATCCAACTCAACTTTTGGGCTAACTGTTTAAAAGGTACCCCTAAGTTGTGGTAGCATTACACGGAGCCGGAAGGAGGAAACCACGGAAGGCCGGTGTAATGCGTTTTTATGCCCTTCTTATTGCTGGTGTCTGCTTCCTTCTTTAGGGTTTCCGTGGTAACTAATGTTCAACCAGTCATTTTGTATTCTGTTGGCCCGGGCTGCCAGGCGGTAAGAAAAAGCCTGATGCCCGAAGATGTTCGTAAGTGGATAACGAGTAGCATCCGATCCTGGTCAGGGTCGGATGCATGCCATTCAAAAGTCATCTTGCGCTTTACGATGAACCAGTAAGCAATTGAATGAACGGAGAGAATCATTGGGTGGTCTCATCATAGAGCTCCTGTAATCAGGTTAGGTACCTTTCGCTAAAAAACCCCAACGCACTCCGCTCCGCCCGAAATTTTTCAACTGCTAATTTCGCCAAAAAAATTAGGCCAGCTTATTGGGTGGAAGCTGGCCTGGTTACTTCTGTTTATTTTTGTACCACCACTTCAATAATCGTTTCGCCGCCACCGGATTTCACGATTCTAACCGCCCCGTATTTAGGTTGAGGACGAGCCGTTTTGAACAGGTAGATCTGACCGGTACTGTAATTACCCGTCTCCAACACTTTTGTTCCGAGGGGAGCTAATTCATACCCGGCCGTAAAGGCCAGCGGGTTATTTTTGGATGCATCTTCCAGCGTAGCTACGTTCCAGGTGGAAAGTCTGAACCGGGTTTCTTTCAGGGCACTTACGTGCTTCAATTGGCTTACTATTGAAGTAGCTTTCAGTTTGCCAAAGTAAAGTTGCATGTCGGCATTGTCAGTAGTTCCCCACGAAGCGCCATTCAGAAAATGCACACTGCTAACCGCTCCGGTTACCGTACTAAAGATACTTTGCACCTTATGCACATTATCGCTACCATAAGAACCGCCTTTCCAGGTCAATCTCCATCCGGTTGTCGCGTTGAAATTATTTTTGATAACGGTTATGACCGGTAAGGAAGTTTCCTGTCCACCACTGATATCGTCAGCCGTTATTCCCTGTCGGCTCGATGCGTTGGGATCTTTCACAGAAGGGGTTATCAATTCGTCTTTGTCACTACAGCCGGTAAAGAACAGGGATAAGGCTACTACACTTGAATAAATGGATTTTAGAACTTTCATGATTGATTTAAAAATAGGTTTTTGAATTAACAATGGCTTCCGGCATTGTTTTGCGGATTCTTGAATGGTCGACCTAATCAATAATGAAACAAAGGTGTTATAAACAATCTTTAAAAATTCTCCCGATTGATCAAAGGATTCCTTGAGTTTACCGATGTGTATAATGAATTGACCATTCTTTTAGCAGGGCTCGAAATGCCATTCCTACCACTACCAGTTTGCCTACTGCTGGCTCCGTACGTAAAAGATTTTCGTCTCTTTCCGCCACCTGATCTGCCTGACTGCCTTAAATAAACCCATTTGTTTAACCCACGGGTTGCTCGCCGTTGTTTCTACCATGAATACGTCCTCATTTTAAGCCGCTCCTGCGGTCTTATCAGAAATTCGGCTGTGGGTACGGGATACATTTTAAGCCGCTCCGCGAGCGTGTCATTCAGTGCCAGTACCTCAAACGTACAAACAACGTCAGGAGCCGGAGTATAAATTTCATTGCCTGATTGCCAAGTAATAATGGTCACTTGTCGGGCTGCTGACAGCGGGATCGTATTTCCGTTCCGATTGGCTATTCCCGCTGGTATGGGTGCAAACAAGGCTTTTTGACCTTTTGCCCTCAGCAAACAACCCGAAATAAATAGGGTTCTCCTACCTGGCACTTTACCAGAAGCGATTCATTTCAAAGTGCTCCTTACCCCACTGGTCAAGCCCCACGACTATTGATTCACTAACGAGACGAAAGATATGCTCTCTTGTCTTAGCCGCTAGCTCGGGAGCATGATGGCTATAATTGAATTCCCAAACCCGCTACTGTCGGGGAAATCACCCCAGGAAAAATGGTGCGCAGGGATCATGGGCCTCAGAATTGCTGACTGAGAAGGGAACGGTGTTGCCCATCTTGGATGGCAATGTCATCCAGGCTGCCGATCCCGTTAAAGAAAAAATCGATCTCTTTCAAGTCCCCCAGCGAATGGGAGTACGTGCCCTCCCGCACTACCCGATCGTTGAGGGTTAAACTGAAAGTTCCCCGACTTAGGTTGATCCGGATCTTCTGCCAGGAAAAAGCATCCATCCCCAGCAAGGACAGATCATGGGTCTTACCGTCTACGTGCGTGTCACCTACTTTCAGCCCCAGGTTGCTCTCGCATCCCTTGTTACCCAGCGTGATCCAGGCATAGTCACTTTCCCCCTTGATCAGCACATTGAGCATCGGACACACCGGAACCCGCAGGGAGTCAAATCGCACGCAAGCCTGGATCTGACATTCATCCGCCGGTAGTTTGAAATCCCGCGACAACATGTAGCCTAGCTGAAACTCCTCAGACAAAGGATGAAAGCGATTAATCACGAAGTCGGTCCTTAAGCCCAGATGTCCTTGGGTATGCAAATCAGCCGCATTGACTTTGACCAGTGCACTGTTTGGATAACGGAAGCGCACGTACCAGTTCTGGTATTGAATATGAACCGGTATTTCCTTAATCACCTGCTCACCGGCCAGTAACTTGGCATAATAAAACCCGGGTTCGTAATAAATATCCGTTTGTTTGCTGTTTTTGGCCGATATTTCCACTTTGCGGGCCGGATCCCAGCTTTGCTGGATGTAAAAGTGTTCAGCCTGGATTTGGGATACATCGTAGGAAAACACGACTGAGTTGGGAATGCGCCCATCGGCCGTAGGCAAGGCCGAGAACCGGACCATGTCCACCGCCCCGGTTTGATGGGCGGACACGTAATACCAGGAAAGGCCCAGCAAAAGCAGTAACAAAAAAGCCGGCGCAATCCATTTAACGTTGCCCCTTCGCAGTTGGCCCGATGGGGCAATTTGGGTCCCAACCGGAGCAGGCAGCTCTCCCTGGCTGGGTTGATGAGGTGCCTGCGCTTCGATCAATTCCCGCTTTAAGGTATGCCAGTCCTTGGCATCAGCCAGCAGCGCCAGCATGTTCAGCGTGGAGAGGTGAGGGAGCCGTTGGTATTCATTCCGCCAGATTCGCTTCACGGTGGTCAGGCTCAAAGCCTGCCCCGTCTTCTCCTGAATGTAAAAGAGGAGGAAATCGTAGTCCTTCTGGTTAAGCTCACCATTCTCAGCCAGGCCTGATCGCTGTTCTATCTTTTTCTTTATCTGTTTCAGCAGGGCCTCATCTATTTCACTTAACCCGTTCATCCTGAGCGTTAATTTAAAAGAGTTGCAAAATAATCAGAAAACGGTTTCAAAATAAACCGGTCAAGCAGCTCCCAGCGTGCATCATTGTAGCCATACCAACCCCACGCGGTGGACAACACTGAATGCAAATACGTTTGTCCGTTTTTGTCTTCACTGCCCAATGCTACCGCCCGGACGGGGACGGTTGACAACAAAAAAATTACCTACCCATGAAAAAGCACTTGATGACCGCCTTGCTCATTCCCCTGGTGGCCTTTGCCGCCCATTGCCAAATCACCTTCCCCCCGGATGGGAACAAGAAAGCCACTGTTTCGGAAGACATCGGCATTACGACAGTTAAAGTTACGTATTCCCGTCCCGCGGTAAAGGGCCGGGAAGGAAAAATCTGGGGGCAACTGGTTCATTACGGATTTTCCGACCTGCACTACGGTACCAGCAAAGCCGCCCCCTGGCGAGCCGGGGCCAATGAAAACACCACCATTGAATTCAGCACGGACGTGTTCATTGAAGGAAAGCCCCTGAGAGCCGGTAAATACGGTTTTTTCATCGCCCTGGGCGCCGAAAAGGCTACGCTGGTTTTCTCCTTGTTCAACACGGCCTGGGGGAGTTTCTATTATCATCCCAAAGACGACGCCTTGCGGGTGGAGGTGCCCCTCCAAACATTAAATGAAAGCGTGGAGCGGTTAAAATACGAATTTGCGGATCAAACCGAAAACACCGCGGTACTTTCCCTGCAATGGGAAAAAGTGAAGATTCCTTTTCGGATTTCGGTGGATTTGCACAAGGAGCAAATCGAAGCTTTCCGCAGGGAGTTCAATTCGGGCCTGTTTTACCGCTATTGGCAGAATATGCACATGGCAGCCAATTATTGCCTGGTCCATAACATCAACCTGGAAGAAGGCTTGTCCTGGGCGGAGCGGTCGGTAAATACGTATTTCGGAGAGGCGAATTTTCTGACTTTGTCTACCTATGCAGGATTGCTGGAAAAGGCCAACCGAAAAAAAGAGGCCGACTCCCTGCTGCGGAAAGCCCTTCCCATGGCGACCCCGGTTCAACTGTTTAGCTACGGAAATACGTTGAATCGAATGAAAAAACACCAGGAAGCCTTTCAGATCTTCAAAATGAATCACGATAAAAATCCCAAGGAAAGCTACGCCAAACTGGGGATGGTAATGGGCCACTATTTCCAGGGCAACAAAAAAGAGGCCATCCGGTATGCCGAAATGGGCAAGGAAACGGCTGATGACGCTAATTTTAAAAACTACTTTGATACCTTAATACAAGGCATGAAAGCCGGTAAAGAGGTGTTTCGATGATCCTTGGTGTGACTGATCTCCGCCCAATCTACAGTAGCCTGTGAAGGGAAGTACTGGCCAATAAGCAGGTACAAGCGGATGAGACTAGCCTGCGAGTGCAGGATGGCGAAAAGCCCGGTGCCTGTCACTTGGGCTATCTATGGGCCTATCACGCCCCGGCCTCCAAACTGCGGGGCCGCCCGGTGGTGCTGTTTGATTACCAAAAAGGACGAGGGCAAGAGGGACCAGCCAAACTATTAGCTGATTTTAGAGGCGTGTTGCAAACCGATGGCTAAGCCGTGTACGGGCCTTGTTTGATAAAAGCGATCAGATACCCTTAGCTGCTTGTATGGCACACGCGCGCAGTAAATTCGACGAAGCCGTATCTTACGATCCTGCCCGAGCCAAATAGGCCGTTGCCCAGATGGCTAAACAGTATAAATTAGAACAACCGATCCGAGATGTAGGCCGAGTGGATGAATGAGCTAAAAGTCAATTACGCTTGAAAGTAGCGGCTCCCCTTCTAGATGATTAAAAGCGTGGTTGGAAATGGAATCCAGTAAAGTGTTACCCGACAGCCCTATCGGTAAGGCTAGTTTTATACTCTAAAGCTATGGGATCGGTTAATTGTGCATCTCTACCACGGTGAGCTTCAGATCGATCGCAGCGGCGAACCGTAATCACCTGATCGAGAATTGCATACGCCCCATTGCCTTGGCTCGGAAGAATTACTTGTTCTGTGGCTCGCACGCGGCCGATCAAAACACCGCGGGGCGGCCACCGTGATGCTCTATTGTTTCCCAGGCTCCTGTCAGCGCAACAAGGTGCCGCCTCAGCTTTGGCTCTCCCATGTGTTGGCAAAACTCAATGATCTTTGCTAAAAGGGCAAGTTCAGCGATTGGCTCCCTAGCCGCTGGGGCAACCCCGTTGGAAAAACAGCTTAGTGTTGCCAGGCGAATGGATACCCAAAAGCATAATAATGTATTGTAGATGAATGAAAACAAACACCTGGAAACAAGCATGTTTAAAAGAGCCCAAACGGAGTCGGGCTTGTACGAATACGTTATTGAACACTAATTGACTTTATTGAATACGGTCTTCCAGGAACGCTCTTCGCCCCATAAGGTTGATTTTGCATGGGCCTGAACAGAAATGGACTGGCCATCATTGCTCAACTTCCAAACCTCTGTTACGTAAACAAATTCTTGTTTCTGAGCAAGCATCAGGTGTACAATTGAGTTAACAGTCATAGTTTGTCCATCAGCTGACAACTTTACGGTAAACTTCTTTCCTCTTTCCAGACCATGATTAATTTGGCTTTCTTTACCGTCGAAGGCCAGTTTCTCCTGGCTTGTAGACAGCGCTGCGCCAGGAGACGGGTTTAAGATTTCTATGGTTAGAAAATCTGCATGCTCTGCTATTTTCATTGTTTTAGAGCGCATACGATCACCCTCTTCATATACGCAAACAATATTTCCGCCCATGCTTATCGACTCTTTGGATTTCCATTCACCAGAAAAGTGAGCGCGATGTACGGCCATCCTTGTTAGTCCGTGGGACGTGTTTATGTCTTTGGTTTCGGACTTAATAGCATCAGTTGGTAGGTCAGTTTTGTTTTGTTCTTTCCAGGCGGTGCAAAAAACAAGCATCAAGAACAAAGCATATAAATGGGCGTATTTCATCATTTTTTCTTTTTGTTATCAAGGAATTTTAACAAATCTAAATGTTTCTGTGCTGAGCTTTAGTTAATGACTTGTAAAAGAATGTTAACGAAGTGTTAAAGTTGTTTTTGGACAACCTGGAAAGGCGTATGGTGGACCGGAAGCGGTTTGTACTTTGATGGGTTAATTGATTTTACGGAGGAAGAGGACAATAAAAGCCAGTAAATGGAAGGAGGACCAGATAGGGATTAGGGTTTCAAAGCAAACGAGGAGTACTTCAAGGTTGTGTATCCATCCGTTGATCTACCTACCTATTCTTTGGCAGGGAGGGATGAACTAGCTTGGCCGCGGTGCAAGATGTAGGCTACCGGACGCTTACGAACATTCGTAAGTGGGATGGAAACCATCGATAGAGCGACATATGAATTTGACATTCTCCCCAGCCCTGAAGGCGGTCGGTCCTCCGCAGCGGCCCCGCCGGGCCAAGGGATTCCATTGACAGCGTCTGATGCCCCAGACGGAAACTGTTTAGGATAACATAGCTGACATTTGGCAGATTCCAGCAGCGTCCAGCTGCACTGAGCTACGTCCACTTATTCATTGTTAACTACACACAAACACAAACTTCAAAACTATCTCCGCATTAGTAAACCAGTGGTCGTTTTTGGCCCGGCAGCGTTGGCCTGACCTCCATCGACGCCGGGAACGTATTCAATAACCAGTAGGTTTTTGGCATACCGATCCCTTTCTTTGGGGATAAACGAATTGAAATGAGATTTACCGTTTGCCAGCGCGTGCTGTTCACGCTGGTCGGTATGGCCGGAGCGATTGTGGGATTTATGATAAAGCTTCCTGCGGGCTTCCGGCACATCGATAAGGAATTGCACGCCGTTTTTTACTTTCTGGCCGCTGCGTTTTTGAACGTCTTATTTGCCCGGACCAACCTCCTCCGCCATGGGCTCGTCTTCCTCTCCCTGTACGGGTTTGGCATGGGGATTGAGTACTTCCAGGCGTATTCCAACCGGTTCTTTCGCACCCGCATCCACGGCCGCTTTGATCCCGAGGACCTGCAGGCGAATCTGCAGGGTTTGCTGGCTTTCTCGCTGCTTTGGCTGCTGGCGACCGGAGCCATTTTACTCTACCGAAGTGCCCGCCCCAAATCCGGTAAAGCCCGGTCCAACCGGACATCGGATGAATAATTGCCGGGTGCCTTCTCCTCCAACGGGTGGTATGAAGGGATTCACCAACCACTTCAATCAGTGGGGCCGGTTTAAATCGGATGAACGGTCCAGGCATTGGTCCGGAATCCGGACACCATCATTCCCGATCCGGTTGTAGCGGAAGCAGGCTAGTTTTTCGTTTTTCGGATCAGCTCAAAACAATATTCCAACGCCCTATCCCGGTTCAACCCACGGTCTTCCCATTGGCTGCTCACTGGATGGTCGGCAAGGACACCGTGGCCGACAGCCTGTCCGGGTGAAACGGCCAGTTCGTAGCGGGCCAAGGGAATTTCCACCCGGATTCGGGAGTGGGGCAACGTGAGCGTAGGGGTGGCCAAGCTGGAATTCCCGTAGTAGCCGCCACCGGCTTCCTCACCAATGAAAATGCCCCGTCGATGGCTGCGAACCGTGGCGGCCAATTCGGCCGCTGCCGAAAAGGTCCCCCCGTTGATGAGTAGGTAAACGGTTCCTCGGAACCCGTTTGACCGGGGCGTTTGCCGGCTTAAATTGGGGTGGTCGGTATAGGCATATCCACCCTGGGTTTCTTGGATGCCGGCCAGGTAGCCGGGGAGGGCCTTCAGCAGGGGCACCTCTCCGACCGATAACCGATTCAAAAGCGTGGAGTCCGTAGTGGCGACGGAAAGACGACGGTAGTATCGGAAGGGCTGATCGGTGAGGTACGCGAACAACAAGGCACCGTATTCATCCCGGCCACCCTGGTTGTTCCGCAGGTCAATCACCAGGTTTGTGATCTCCCGCCGGGCAATTTCGTCGAACGTTTCGTTCAAAAAACCGGGGAAGTCCTGGTGGGTGGCAAAGGACGGAATTTTCAGCACCAGCGTGCGTAGCGAATCGTGGATCTGGGCCGTGGCGAAATCGCCGGCGACGGGAGCAGGCTCCCTCCCCTCCAGCCGGACGGTGTGAATCTGCCCGCTTCGGTCCCTGCTTTTTATCTCGAACGTGTCCGCCGCTTGCACATACCAGGCAAAAAGGGCGGGAAAGTCCTGCTGGAGGCGAAACGTTTTGTACGTTTGATTAAACCCATCCGAGGCAATCGCGGATCGGATCCGCCGGATGGCCTCCGGCAGGTCGTGGCCATTGATGGATAGGACGGTGGAGCCCCGGGCGACACCGCCGTCGTCAGTAAGGGTTACGGCGGTGTCGCCCCTGATCCAGAGTTCCAGGGGAAACGCTTTGGTGAACAAAGACTGGTATTCCCGGCTGGCTTCGGACGGATGGAGCCGGGTATGCCCGCAGTGAATTTGTTCGATGAGTGGGCCAAGCTGCCCCAGGAACGCGGCTTCGGAAGTGGTTTTGGCCAGTTTGCTTTGCAGCAGGGCAAACGATCGATCCAATCGGCTTTGGTCGGTATACCAGTGGATGCCCGGATGAATCCTTTCCAGGCTTTCCTGCAAGTACGTCAGGTCTTCGCTTAACTGACGGGCGGTGAAGGCGCGGCTCGCCAGGGCTTTCTGCGCGACCCGCTTTCGCCGATCCCTTTCCCACTGCTCGTTCTTGCGGCGAAGTCGGCTGGCCAGGTCCGCCAGCGCGGTATCCGATGGGATGAAGTTTACGTCGGCCCAAGTGGCCTCCTGGTTTTCGTATTCCTTTTTAATGAAGTTTTGCAGGGTTGGAATACGGCCCACGTCAGAAATGTTAGTAGTCACTCCCCCTGCCAGTACCGGGGTCGTGTCGATGCGGGTCACCATTCGTTCGGAGTGGAGCCGCAATGAATCCTGGCGACCTTGTACCATACCCATCAAAACGAGGGCCGCCGAAAAGTGGGTGTCAATGACCAAACTACCCAGGTACCACTTTCTACCCAACTGTTTGTAGGTGGTGGTCCACTGGTCCTGCCGCACGCTCAGTCGCTTCCAGCCTTGGCTGATTTTCGACCCGCCCCAGCTGTGGTGGGGCTTCAGAAAAGGTAGCCCGTGTGGACTCACCTGGTGCTCGACTTTAACAATCGCCGCCGTTTCCGCTTCGATGTAGAGGGTACCCTTCAACAGGGGTTTGCGGACCCCTTTCCTTTGATCGAAGTCGATGACGTACACTTCTTTTGCATCCAGGGTGCTCATTTTCCTGAATGCAAAGGTGTAGTACCGGGTCAAATCCCCGGCCTTTTTTAGTTCAACCCCGAGAAACGCTTTCGGATCGGGTGCTTCGATGCCCGAAACGCTTGTCCAGCCCAGGGTGTAAAAGCCGCCTTTGGATGGATTCCACAAAGGGGCTTTGGCTTCCTTGTCTTCCAGGTATCGACCGTCCAGGACGGTGGTCACTTGCGACCGGTTTGATCCCAGGGAGCGGAACGTAACCTCCAGTAGTTGAATGACATCCCGGTTGGCCGTGACGTACTCCCGTTGGAAGCCCTCCGCCTGATAGGGGGCGGAAGCGTAATTGTCAGCCCATTTTTCCAGGCTTCGGGTAATGATCTGCAGGGGATCAACCGGTCTGACGACCACCTCTTTCAAGTTGGTTGACTTTGGCTCCAAAGTGACAGTAAGCGGGGGCTGATCCCGGTTATGCCAATCAAACTCCACCGATTGGTAGCCTACGTAGGAAAAGGCGACTACCGGGTTCAGCGCGGTGGCGGGAACCCGAAAGACGAATTCGCCGGTCTGGTTGGTGGTGGTGCCCAGGCTGGTGCCCACCAGCTGGATGGTGGCGTAGGGCAGTGGGTCCCCCGTGGCTTTGTCCCTCACCTGGCCCGATAAGGACAGGGTCGACTGTGCGTTCACCGAACCGAACGCCAGCAAAAGGAGAAGGGAGAGTAGCTTCATAGTTTAGACACTTCGGGCTTGAGCGTACGCATCCGGTACTTGATTATAACAGGAAGCCGATACCAGGAAGTAATTATAAACGGGAGAAAATGCCACTCTGCAAGCGGGCGGTTTCTTCATCTCCGTCCAGTTGGGATCAAAGGGTCCCGGTCGGAATCCTTCCTTACCGGCGTCGGGCGGCAACTTCACATACCCCGTGTTTACTTTTTAACGTAAAAGCGGACGGGTTCAAGGCTGCCGCGAAATTCCTCTTTTAAATACATAAGACAAATATACATAATACAGATATACATAAAACAAATATACATAAGTTTATTATGTATGAAAAACCCTGGACCTCCATTTCATCGGGTCCTGCCATCGAAGATGCGTAAGGGATGGAGCGTCTAGCCAGGAATCACCTTTTCGTTTTTTCAGAAGCGGCCCTTGATTTTCAATTCCACCTGGCATATGTCTACTGGGATTTCCGTCTTTTAAGACTCGCCACCAAGGTATATCATATGGAGGGCTGGCAAGCTTCCCTCCTTCCGGAAGATTAGCCATCCATTTCCGGTATTTGATCGTTTCTGCTGGGCAAGCCGTATCTGCCTGACCGATTTTAGCCAGTGCAGAACGAACTTCTTCAATTGTGAGAGTCTCTCCGCTGGGAATTGCATTGATTACTTGGGCAACGTCAGTGACGGATGGAATATAAAGGGTTTTAACCCCGCCCATTCTTTTACTTTTGATGGGGTCTAAAACGATAAAGGAAGCATCACCAGCGGATTCTAACTTGGTCAGAAAAGATAAGGGAGCCATAAGTAGAGGTACCGGGTTCAATAGTGAACTCGTCTAAAGCAAATATTCTGCTATTGATTGCGTAATTTTTTTATTAAAAGTCACCCTTCACTTTTGCTCATAAGGGGGATAAACGCGACAAAAGACAGGAGGAATACGAAATCTGAGCGCGCGGATGGGGGACGGGGGTAGACTTGAAAACCTTCTTCCGTACGGAAAAGCAAAAGCCTAAATCAGTCATGGTAGCAGGGGAGCCTTCAAAAGAGAATTCATATCTCTAAGGTAGTGCCCACGTCCATATGAAATACCCAAAAGGGTGATGGTGGGTTGCCCAAAATGTGTTTTTTTGCCCGATCATGAACGCCCGTTGGCTTTTTAAACCCCTTCTTTTCCATGAATCAACGCTTACAAGGCAAAATTGCCCTGGTCACCGGTGCCAGCCGCGGTATAGGCAAAGGCATTGCCCTCGAACTGGCCAACTGGGGCGCCACCGTCTACCTCACCGCCCGAAGCACGCACGCCGACCAGCTCGTTGACGGCCTGGGAGGATCCGTCTATGCTACGGCCGATGAAATCGCGCAAACGGGAGGGCGGGCCATACCGCTCCGTTGCGATCACACCCAGGATACGGAGGTAGACGGGGTATTTGATCGCATTCAAAGCGAGGCCGGCCGCCTCGACGTGCTGGTGAACAACGTATGGGGTGGCTATCAGCACATGGTCGAATCCCGGGAAGATGAATGGGTCTATACCTGGGAAAACCCCTTCTGGGAACAACCCCGCTGGCGTTGGGATGCGATGTTTGCCGCCGGCGTGCGGGCCCATTACGTGTGCAGCCAACGGGCCGCCCGGCTGATGGTTGCCCGGCAATCGGGCCTGATCGTGCACATATCTTTCTGGGCGGCGCAAAAATACCTCGCCAACGTGGCATACGGGGTAGCCAAAGCCGCCTCCGACAAGATGGCGGCCGATATGGCCCACGAGTTACGCCGGCATCGGGTAGCGGCCGTGTCGCTCTACCCCGGACTGGTGCGCACCGAAGCCGTGCTGCGCGCCGCCGCCTCTTTCGACCTGAGCAATTCGGAGTCCCCGCGGTTCACCGGACGGGCCATCGCTTCGCTGGCACTGGATCCGGACCTGATGGAGAAAAGCGGGCGGGTACTGATAGCGGCGCAACTGGCCCAGGAATACGGATTTACGGATGTGGACGGCCAACGCCCCCGGCCACTTACGCCAGACACTGCTTAGTGGAGCCTCCCAGCGGTTTGAATGGGCGCCGGAGCAAGCCCAATTGAGGAAGAAACGGGTGTTTATTTCCGGTAATGAGCGCAGAAACCCCGCCAGGCAGGCTGCCCGGCCGCTAGGCTTGTTCGCAACAAATGAAGTTTGACGGGTATGGTCGAATTCAAAATTATCAAAACCGCGCCGCATTCGTACCATCTTTATCGGCGCTTCCTTTCGTGGGGTAGGCTCCGCGCGAGAAATCAGTTGTCGCGCTCCGGGTAGGGAACGAATCCAGGATATCGAAGAAATAGCCACTGTCCATTTCCTTTCCGGTCCCCTTTGTCTTTTGCTTGCCTTCCATCCGGGCTGGCACAGGTCATCGGGGAGAAGGGAGGGAGAAATGCCAATCCCCCCTTGCGCAAGGCAAACCATCCCTTTACCTGCCGTTACCAACAATACCAATGAATTAGTGCATTCAATACCTTTTATCGTTCATCCAACGTTTGAAAAGGGTATCCCCGGATCCCGGGGTCAACAATCCGGTGGTCAGCCACTCCCTTTACCGGCGACAAGGTGAGCAACCCGCCTAAAGGAATCAGAGTTTATAGAACTGCTCCCGGAAGGGGTCATTGCCGGTGCGCCAAATCACACATACTGGCATTGGGCAGATCCGGACGGCAAACCAAGCCCTTTCTTGCAGGGAGGGCTTGGTTTGCGTTACCGGGAAGGGGCAACTGATGGGCTGAATGCATTTTGTTTATGTTCAGTAAAACAAACCGGTTATGTTAATCGATCATTTGAACGCAACACTCTCCTTACCAAAAGCGGGGCTGATCCTGCTGAGTGGCATTGTCCTGGGCTTGAGCGCCTGCCGGGATCAGCAGGCGGAACCAGTCTTGACCCCACCCGGCGACACCACCGGCGCCCCGGTGGAAACCATCGCCCCCAATACGGGCTATCCCCCCGCCTTCTCGGGACAGACGCGCATCGGCACAATCCGGTCCGCTACCCCCATCGAAGGCCGGGTGCTGACCACCGGCCTGAGCAGCCCCTGGGGGGTGGCGAGCCTGCCGGATGGCCGCCTGCTGATTACCCAGAAAGCCGGCACCATGCGCATCGCCACGCCCGCCGGGGATTTGAGTGCCCCCATCACGGGCATTCCCGCCGTGAATGCGGGGGGACAGGGAGGCCTGCTGGGCATTGTGATTGACCCTGAGTTTGCCCGGAACCGAATGGTGTACTGGGTATTTTCCGAATCCATGCCCGAAGGAAACCTGACGGCCGTAGCCAAAGGAAGGCTTTCCGACGATGAGACCCGAATCGAAGGGGCGGCCGTTATTTACCGGGCTACCCCGGCCTATCAGGGCAGTGCCCATTACGGAGGACGCATCCTGTTCGATCAACGGGGCCACCTGTTGGTCAGTACCGGGGATCGATCCGATCAGGTGATCCGCGGTCAGGCGCAACAACTGGGCTCCAGCCTGGGAAAAATCATTCGCATTACCAGGGAAGGGGTTCCCGTTGCGGGAAATCCCTTTGAAGGTCAGGCGGAGGCCAAACCCGAACTCTACTCCTACGGACACCGGAACGTGCAGGGACTGGCCTTTCACCCCGAAACGGGGGATCTGTGGGAGAGTGAACTGGGACCGAGGGGCGGCGACGAGCTCAACCGCATTGAAGCGGGCAAGAACTACGGCTGGCCCGTCATCACCTATGGCCTGGAATACAGTGGACAACGACTGGGGGGAGGCATCCAGCAGCAAGCGGGAATGGAACAGCCCGTCTATTACTGGGATCCGGTCATCTCCCCCAGCGGGATGACTTTCTATGGCAGCGACAGCATTCCCGAATGGAGGAACAACCTGTTCATCGGCGCGCTGAACGGGATGCACATTGTCCGGCTGGTGATTGAAAACAACCGGGTGAGGGGGGAAGAAAGGTTGCTGGCTGGCGAGAACCAGCGCTTCCGCGATATTACGCAGGGAACCGATGGCGCCTTGTACGCCGTGACCGACCAGGGAAGGCTGTACCGGATCTATAAAAGGTAGTATCCACTGCGGGCGGTCGTGTGCCTGGTTTCAGCGCCAGGCAGGTGGTACTTATTGCGCATGGCTCCGGCCCCCTCAGCTGCGAAATGAAACGGGTTCCGTACCGATCCGGGTGGATACGCCGATGGCGGGATAAAAATGATGTGGCACCGGGACCAGGAGGTGCGCACCTTCCGCCACGCGGCCAACCAACCAGGCCGCCTTCCATCTGCTACGAAGTCCTTTCGATTCCCCGCTAGGTAACGGAAAATGGCTCGTTGGTATCGGAAAAAGGCGCTTTCAGATAAAAAAAGCCGCTCCATATTCTATCCTTTGGTATTTTGGAGGATGCTTTATACCATTCATATCAACGGAAAACAACACCGCCTCGATGCGGACCCTCAAATGCCGCTGCTGTGGGCGATCCGGGACTACGCCAAACTGAAAGGGACCAAATACGGATGTGGCATTGGCCAGTGCGGTGCCTGCACGGTGCACCTGGACGGGGCGGCCGTCCGCTCCTGTTCATTGCCCGTTTCGGCGGTCGGAAAAGCCCGCATCACCACCATCGAGGGACTCAGTGACGACGGATCTCATCCGCTGCAAAAAGCCTGGGAAGCCTGTCACGTACCGCAGTGCGGATTTTGTCAGGCGGGGCAGATCATGACCGCCGCCACCTTGCTGAAGGACCGCCCCTCCCCCACCGAAGACGAGGTGAAAAACCATATGAACGGCAATCTCTGCCGCTGCGGTACGTACCTGCGCATCCGCCGGGCCGTGTTAATGGCCGCCGGTTTGCAAGCCGAAACGTCCAACTGATCCCGCCATGAACCGACGAAGCTTTATTCAACTGAGTACGCTGGCCGGGGGTGGTTTGCTGCTGCATTTTTCCGGCCTGGCGGCATCCGCTCCCGCCAAAGAAGCTTGGAAAGTCCCCGATACCGCCTTTGCACTGAACGCCTTCCTCAGGATTACCCCCGATAACGCCATTCGCGTGTACGTTTCCCGGCACGAGATGGGCCAGGGCGTTGCTTCCGGCCTGGCCCAGATCCTGGCCGAAGAGTTGGATGTGGCCTGGGAAGGGGTGCAGCTGGAATTTGGCGAAAGCGACCTGAACGTGTTCGGTGCCAAGGGAATGGGCGGACACGGCACCGGCGGCAGTACGACGATTCTATCGATGTGGAAAATTATGCGCACGATGGGCGCCTCGGCCCGGTGGATGCTTCGGCAAGCGGCCGCCAACCGTTGGCGGATCGCCTTGGAAGGGGTAGAGACCGAGGCAGGAACCTTACGCAATATGATCTCCGGAGAGAAGCTGACCTACGGGGAAATGGCGGCGGAGGCCAGTCGATTGCCGGTTCCCGAAGGCATCGAATGGAAGAGCGGCAATTTCCGCCTGATCGGTCAGCCGCTGACCAATAAGATTACGGCTGACGTGGTGCAAGGCAGGCATCCCTACGGCCTGGACGTGGACGTACCCGGTATGTTGTATGCACTGATTGTGCGTTGTCCGGTCTTCGGAGGAACCCTGCAAAGGGTAGATGCCCAACAGGCGTTGGACGTAAAGGGCGTGAAAAAAATTATCTCAACGAAAAAGATTGCGGGCGTTGCCGGCGGCATGCCTTTTCACGTCCGGGAAGGCGTGGCCGTGCTGGCCGATTCTTACTGGGCGGCCAGGAAAGGCGCCGAAAAGCTACGGGTTACCTGGTCCGAAGGCGAAAAGGGCAATCGGTCGCTGTCCGATCTGGAAGCGTGGATGCAGGCCGAATTGGATCGGGAAAGCCAGCCTACGGCTTACCTTGGCGAACCCGACGCTTTTGCCAATGTCAACGATGTAAAGCGCACGATCGGGGCCGAATACCGGTACCCCTACCAGTTGCACGCCCCGATGGAAGTACTCAACTGTACTGCCCACGTAAGGGGTGAGCGCTGCGAAATCTGGATTGGTACGCAATCGCCGGAGTACATTGCCCGGGAAGCCCAACGCCTTTTTGGGCTGGACCGGGAAAAGATGCTATTCCACCTGCTGCCTTCCGGGGGAGGCTTCGGTCGGCGTTATTACCCGGATGTGGCGCTGGAGGCCATTCACCTTTCCAAAGAAGCCGGGGGCATTCCGGTAAAATTGCTTTACACCCGCGAACAGGACTTTACCCAAAATATGGTGCATCCCTATTCGATGGCCCGCTACCAGGTTGGACTCAACAGGGACAATGCCTTGCGGGCCTGGTACGTGAAGGAACTGCGCACCTACACCTGGGGGGCTAAGTTTCCCTACCAGCCCGAACTGCCCTGGATTGGCTACGGTATTCCGAACGTGCGGTTCGACTTCCGACACCTGGAAAAGGAGAGCCTGCTGCAATCCTGTGCGTGGCGGGCAGTACTGGCCAACGCCTGGGCCTTCGGACAGGAATGTTTTCTGGATGAAATCGCCCATCAGCTTCAGAAAGACCCCTTACTGCTGCGCCGGGAGCTGCTGAAGGGCGATGCCGACATTGACATTGGCCATTCCTATCCCATCAGTCCCAAGCGGCTGCGAGGGGTCATGGAACTGGCTGCCGAAAAGGCCAGCTGGACGACGCCCCGGCCGAAGGGCAAAGGGATCGGACTGGCGGTCTATCCGTATATGCACGGCAATAGCTACTGCGCGCAGGTTGCCGAAGTAAGCGTCACTCCCAATGGCTTCTCCGTGGATAAAGTGGTGTGTGCCGTAGACTGCGGTAGAGTGGTAAACCCGGAACTGGTCAAGAACCAGATCGAAGGCGGAATTGTATGGGGTTTGTCGGCACTGCTTTACGGGGGCGTGGAACTGAAGCGGGGCCGTGTGCAACGAACCAATTTTCACCAGAACCGCATCGTGCGCAACCTGGAATGTCCGGATATTGAGGTGCATTTTGTCCCTTCCGAAGAAGGTCCGTACGGGGTGGGAGAATTGTCCCCTCCACCGGCGGTACCCGCCGTGATGAATGCCTTATTCAACGCCACCGGCAAGCGCATCCGGCAAATCCCGGTCCAGCTGGAGATGCTGCTTTGAACAGCCAGCCAATGATGATCCCCTGTAAGCGGGCGGCGGGACCGCCCCTCCCGACGGGTAAAGGGGCAAAATCATCAGCCGGGAACCCTTCTGGCGGGCACCTCCGCGTGGTCTGGCCGGGGGTAATAACGATACGTCCGTCTGAGACGTGTATCCACACCGGGAATATCCTGAAAAAGGTGGCCCCAACCATTGCAATCCAGAAAATTATAGGTAAGGGCCTCTCATCAATTGGCCTTTACTCCGGTTTTCAGCACACGGGCGGGGCTGCCAAAGCCACATTAGCCCGGACGAATCCGTATGCGTCCGACGCGGCTGGCAGGAAACGCATCCGTTGAATGGGGTAACCCGGTCGCTGTGCTATGAATCCATCGCCAATATTCTTTACGCCTCTGGGTCAGAAAACAGTCAAAATCGGCCTTGTCATTGCCGGTAGCCATCGCAGCCATCAGTTTATACCATTTGGCCTTGACAAAATGAAAATGGAGGTGTTACGGGTGGCTGGACCCTCAATTTAAAGCAGGTTCGGGCGGGTCTTACCCGCACCATTGATCCTTTTTACGCCGGCCTGCCCTTAGCGCGGGCGGCTGAACCCGCTAACAAAAGGAAAGCTTTTCTTGGGTGCAGTATGGGCATCACTGCGCTACTGTACCTGCCCCGTATGGGCGGGGGAGATCACCCGTAGCTAAACGGCTCATAAGAAGCTGTGTGGTTTGCCTTTTTACTTCCTGCTATCGTATTGCAAGTGGGCAAGTTTCTGATCCAGTCGAAAACAGGGAATGCCAATTTCTGGGTGAGTTGTCTTACCCTCTGTATAGGGTTCCATTATCCGCTGGCCTACTTCTAGCTCGCCTGAATAAGCAATGGAGCCATGCCCATGGCAGCGGCTCGGTCTGATACGTTGCTTACCTTTTCGGGTGCCATCGGATGGGCTTTGATGAGTCTGAAGCCATACGATGAGACGGTCCGGAGATGGCTCAGGAAGAACATGAACCAATGGGCCAAGCCGAATTTTTAAAGGGTATTGGTATGGGGGCTGATTAAAATAAGGCCAAACCAAAACAGGAGCCGTTTAAGCGAAAATTCTCAGTCCGCATTTGGCGCAAGCCGGGATCATGATTTAGCTGATTTGATTCATCCTCCGGGCTTTTATCCTGCTCCCAAAGGCCCCTTACCAGCTACTGGAGCCGGAAACCCTCCATCCGGTTTTCGAGCCGACACCCGACACCCGCCATCTGCATTCAGCGAAGTTCAGCGCTTCGAAGCAGATGGCCGATTGATGGAATCCTGTAAACTACCGTTTCCGCTTAGCCTTTGGGCGCCTGGTAACCAGGATGCCGGTTGTGGAGTGGGGCCGGGAGCATTACTGCCAGGGGATGGAGGCTATTTTTGGGCCAGGAACAAATAATGTTCGGGAAAACACCTCAAGTGGTGCCAGTTGTTTGGAAACGTAAAAGCCGTAACTTCCTGTTTTGGATGCCGTACTTGCTCCACAGGGAGCTTATGGGTTTAGTCACTGAAAGGTATGGAGGATGAACGTGGGCTTGCTACCAAGCAAAAATGTTGGGGAAAGGAGTGCTTACTTTTCGTGTGCAAGCATCTGTGGCTCCTCTCGCAACTGGTGTGGGCTCCCCTGGCGTGGGCCCAACCAACACTCCAGTTCAAAAGATACGACGTGCAGGACGGGCTGTCCCACAACTATATCCGCAAAGTGTGGCAGGATACACAAGGATTGATTTGGATCGCAACCGAAGAAGGACTCAATCAATTCAACGGCTATTCCTTCCGTACCTACAAAAATATTCCCGGTGACAGCAACAGCCTCTCCAATCATTCCATCATCGACCTGATGGAAGATGATCACCACAACCTGTGGGTAGGAACCTGGGGAGGTGGGCTTTTTGTGTATAATCGTCAGCTGGATCATTTTCAGTCCATCCGCCACCGGGCCAATCAGTCGACCAGCCTGGTCTCCAATTACGTTTATGCGTTACATAAAGACCGTCAGGGCCGGATGTGGGTAGGAACGGACCAGGGACTGGACCTGTGGAACCCCGATCAGCGCACTTTCACCCACTACCGCAACCAGCCAAACGATTCTGCCAGTTTGAGCAACAACCGGGTTACTTCGATTGCGCAGGACCACGAGGGAAAGCTCTGGTTGGGTACGCTGGGAGGGGGCGTTAATCATTTCGATCCGCAGACGGGCACCTGCCAGGTATACCGGCACCGCGAAGACCAGGAAACCAGCCTGAGTGCGGATGACGTTTTCTGCGTGTTTTACGATCGTCAGCAGCGCCTGTGGGTAGGCACCTGGGACGCGGGACTCAACCTGATGGAAAAGCCTGCCGAAGGGTTCAGGCACTGGAATCGACAACCCACTCAGCCCGGTGGCCTGGGAAGCAATCAGATATGGACGATTAACCAGGATCAGGGAGGGCAGATCTGGATCGGCACTGACAATGGTCTGGTACTCTACCAGGAAGAGGGACCATCATTTTCCCGCTACCAGAACGATCCCTTTGACGCTAGCAGTCTGTCGGGAAATTCGGTTAAAAGTCTGTTTGTAGACCGGCAGAACCGACTTTGGGTGGGGACCGTCAACAACGGATTGTGTTTGTATGATACATACTTTACGCAGTTGGGGCACTATTACCGGAAGCTGAACGAGACATCGCTTTCACACAATGACGTCAGTGCGATTGTGCAACTGTCCGACGGAACCGTACTGATTGGTACCGACGGCGGCGGTCTCAACCTGATGGATTACCAGCAGCGCACCTTCCGCAGCTTTACCCACGATGAACGCAATCCGGGCAGTCTGGGCAGTAACAAGATCAAATCCCTGCTGGTTGACGGGAAGGGGAGCATCTGGATTGGTTTTTGGGAAGGGGGGCTGGACCGCTTCGACCTCCAAAGCCGGACATTCACCCACATCCGCAAGGGAAGCACGACTCCGGCGCCTGCCCTTAGTAACAACAACGTAACCTCCCTGGCCCTGGATCAGGACGGTTCTCTTTGGCTGGGCACTTTCGGGGGTGGGCTCAATCGATTGGACGTGACCAGCCGGACAGTGACGCAGTATACGCAACACCTGGGTGATTCGGGCAGTCTGAGTGACAAGTACGTCTGGACTGTCCTGATCGATCGGCGGAATACGCTGTGGGTAGGCACCAGCAACGGCAATCTGGACGTACTGGATCGGAAGCGGAATCAGTTTTTTCACGTTCCCCTTCAAAAAACCGACGAAGACGGGTATGCCGTGCAGGCTTTGTTTGAGGACGCGCAAGGCTTCATCTGGATTGGCCTGGAAGGAGGAGGGCTAAAGCGACTCAATCCGGAAGATCTCTCCCTTCAAACCTTTACTCAGCGGGATGGGCTGCCCAGCAACAACATCAATTCCATCGAGGAAGATGGGCACGGGGTGCTCTGGCTGGGCACCAACCAAGGCATTGCCCGCTTCGATCCCCGAACCAGGCAATGCAAGGCTTTTGGCATGAGTGACGGCGTACAGGGACTGCAGTTCAACCGCCAGGCTTCCACGAGGCTGGCTTCCGGTGAATTAGTATTTGGAGGGAATAACGGATTCAACCTGTTCCATCCCGATAGCCTGAAGCGCCCCAACACGGATATTTCCATCGTGCTGACGGACTTCCAGCTCTTCAATCAGCCGGTGCCCATTCGGGGAAAAGATTCCCCTTTGACGGTGCAGATCAATCAGACCCAGGCCATAGCCCTGACTTACCGCCAGTCGGTTTTCAGTATCGAGTACGCGGCTCTGGCTTACAGTACTCCCGAAAAAATCCGTTATCAGTATCGCCTGAAAGGGTTTGTCGATGAGCAATGGCAGGATGCAGGACAAGTGCGCAAAGTAACCTATACCAACCTGGAACCAGGAAGCTATACTTTTGAAGTCAGGACGAGGGAAAGTACTTCGACACCCCGGGTTCTTCACATAACCGTGACGCCGCCCTGGTGGCTGACGCGCTGGGCAAAGGCATTGGCTGGCCTACTTTTCGGAATAACCATGCTGGGAATCTACTCCTGGCGCTCGCGAAACATTCGCCAGCAAAACCAACGGCTCGAAAGCCAGGTAGTGCAGCGGACCCTGGAACTGCAACGGGTTAACGCCGATCTGCAGGAAAAAAGCCAGCTTATTGAGCAACAGAAAGAAGAGCTACTAACCCAGGCGCAGGAACTGGCGCAATCCAACAATGAGATCAAACTCATCAATCAGCAACTGGAAGAGCGGGTGGAAATGCGCACGAGCGATCTGGTTAAGACCAATCAGGAGTTAGATAATTTTGTTTATCGGGTTTCGCACGATATTCGAGCCCCGCTTTCTTCCGTATTGGGATTGGTGAACCTGCTGGAGAACGAAAAGGATCCCGGACAAATCCAGACATACCTTCGGTTGATCAACCAGAGTGTGCACAAACTGGACGGATTTGTGCGGGACATCCTGGACTTTTCCCGAAATGCCCGCACGGAGGTCCGGCGGGAATGCATTGATTTTGAAAAGTTGGTGGGGGGAGTATGGGAAGAATTGCAACACATGGAGCTGGCAAAACGAATTGATTTTCAGGCCGATTTTGCCGTGACCACCGTCCACGAAAGCGACGTCCGGCGTTTGCACGTCATTCTCCGCAATCTGCTTTCCAATGCCATCAAGTACCACAACCCAGGGGCTGAATCCAGTTGGATCCGGCTGTACATCCATACCCAACCGGACCAGGCACTCATCCGGATTAGAGATAATGGAATCGGGATCGCCGCCGATCAGGTTGACCGGGTCTTTGCCATGTTTTACCGGGCCAGTGAACAGTCTACTGGCTCTGGCTTGGGCTTGTACATCGTAAAGGAAACTGTGGAGCGGCTGAAGGGAAGCATCTCCCTGGAATCGGACCTGGGACGGGGTACTCAGATCGCCATTTGGCTACCCAACGCACGGAAGGCGCTCTAAGCCTTGGCAGCGCATTAAGGATGTTTTCCCGATTTGTTACTCTATTCCCCCCGAGAAAGCCAACGGGTGGTTCCGGGATGTCCGTATCTGAGTAGGCTGGGTTATGGTGTAGCGGATGATTCATTACCTTCTCACTTACCGGAAACGATAAGGAGGACTCACTGGCAGTTCTCTGCGGAAGGGAGGTCCTGATCTTTTCCATCCCTTTCACCGCGCCACGGTTGCCCGAATCTCTCCCTGGCTCATCTCAACAGGCTGTATGACCATATACCGTAGAAGAGCTGATCAAAATTTTCTTTTAGAAGTGTTCCTGAATGAATTTGGTTACTCGTTGAAGCGTTTGGGGAGCAGCATCCTTGTGGGGCGTGTGTCCGACTTGAGGTACAATAAATTGAAAAACTGGTACACATACCCCGCTCGTAATGCCATTGACTTGAAGCAGGGTACCGTACTCGTCCTTTTCTCCTTGGATGATCAGTACCGGGCATTGGATCATCGGTAAAAAGGGTTCAATAGTCCAATATCTGTAATCGGGTCGCAGCCAAGTCTGCGCCCACGCTTCAAATACGTGGTCCGTTTTATCTCCGTGGTATTGTTCCAACCTGCTTTTCAGATTGGTTGTCCTATAGGCATGTACCACCTGCCGGATGCCTTCCAGCGTCAGGTCTTCCACAAAAATATGCGCTCCTTCTACAATAATCGCTTTGATTCGTTGGGGAAATTTGGCCGCTGCAATCAAGGCGATGGAACCGCCGTCACTGTGGCCAAAGAGGATCGCCTCCTCAATCTGGCAAGACTCCAGGAGATCTTTCAGGACATCGGCTTCCTGTTCTAAATAATCTTTCCTTCGCACCTCCCCCTCAAAGGCAGGGGACTTTCCATATCCGTACCGGTCGTAGACGAGTATATTGCACCTGGTAACCTCTGCCAGCTGGCTCGGAAAATCACGCCACAAGGCAATACAGCCCAGTGAATCGTGCAGAAAAACAAGGGTCGGCCGACCAGGTAAGTGGTACGAGCGAAAAACAGCTAATGGATCATTCCCAATCAAAATGTGTTCTTCTGACATTGCATTGTATGATAATTACTAAGCGCATTTATTCTAAAAAGGAGGTCGTCTAAGGTAGAACCACAATCTTTCCACCCGCCCCGTTGCCCTCCATCACCTGGTGGGCTTTCGCGATTTCATCCAGGCTGAATACCGGACCTAGGGGTAGCTTGACCCGGCCCGCCTCCACGGTCTGAATAAATTCCTGAAACACCTGGGGTGAACTCCTCAGCTGACCGCTGTCGAAAATGGTGAGCCGAACCGTGGCCGGAATGTATTCCATCGGGGCGAAATCGGGAATCGACCACTGCTCGGATAGCATCCCCGTCATACAGGCGGTTCCGCCCGGTTTCAGGCAAGCCAGCGAATCTTTCAGGGTCCCCGTGCCCACTAATTCCAATGCCTTATTGATGCCCTGCGGGAAACGTGATTTCACTTCTTCTTGCAGCGAGCCGTTGTCAATCAATGCGTACGCAGCGCCGTTGGCCAGCAGCAACGCTTCCTTCTGTGCATGGCGGGTGGTGGCTAGCACGGTGAGTCCGGCGTTGGAGGCCAGTTGGGCAGCCAGTAGACCTACCGAGGAAGTGCCTCCGCGGATCAAAAGGGTTTCGCCGGATTCAATGCCCAGCGCCGGATAGAGCGAACCGTACACCGTCTGGAACATCTCCGGTACGGCACCCAGTTGTTGCCAGGAAAGCGAACTGCGAAAGGGGAAGAGGAGCGCTTTAGGTAGCAGTGTGTACTCGGCGTAGCTGCCGTCAAACTCCCTGCCCATTCCTCCCATACAGGCCGCCACCCGCTGGCCCGGTTGATATTCCCCGGAAGGATCAAGCGCCACCTCGCCTACGCACTCGATGCCCAACACGCGGGGAAACCGGACGCCGGGCGATAAGCCCTTGCGGGTCATCAACTCCGAGCGGTTCAGGCCAAAGGCGCTCACTTTGACCAGGACCTGGCCAGCTGCTGGGATAGGAACCGGTCTTTCTTCCAATTGGAAGTTTTCAGCCGACCCGGGGCTGTGCAGAACGGCTGCTTTCATACGTTGCATCGCACGTTAAAACCTTGATTGATTAATTAGGGTCATTCCCTGGCCCATAACCCAAAGCCGATTGGCCAAAAGGGGCCTTGGTAAACCCGTTTTCACTCTGGTTGGGTGATCTTCAGTTCCGAAAAATATCCTTCGGTTCCAATATCCACCCACAAGCCAATGCCTCCCGAAGCATCCGCACCCAACTTCAGGTCATTGACGACCAGGGAAGGCTGTTTATTGTCGTTCAAGTAGAGTTTGGCTCTTTTGCCGTTTACTACGATTTTCATTGTAATCCACTCGTTCAAGGCCATATCCGCGTAGGATTCATAGGTCTCAGGCGTTTCTTTGCGCAAGCGGTCAAATTTAAAGTGGGGGTAACTGTAGTATTGGATGGAATGGTTGCGCCGCACCTGGTCTTCGGACCGGCCGTTGGTCGGGCGGATATAAACGCTTTCGTAGGTGGAGTTATCACCGTTGATTCGGAAAGCAACCCCAATAAAGCCCCGAGCAAACGCAGGGGCGCTTTTGAGCAGTCGGCTCAGTACCTTCACTTCAATGGTGCCGTTGTTGAATTCAATGCCTTTGATGCGCACGAACGTCGGTTCATCCACCTCTTTCACGGTGGAGTCCTTGATAACTTTCACCGCCTCCTTGCCCATCACCTTCTCCATCGACATCGATACCTGGACCGGCTGGAGCGTATTTGGGCTCAATCGGATGGTTTGGGCATATAAGTGGGTCATTCCAAACAGCAGGCAAACCAAGGCGGCAATTGAGATAGGTTTCATCTTTACAATTTTAATCATGATTTTTAAAAGGAAGCAGTCCAACCCGGAAATGCAGCAAGAGAGAAGGTCGGTCTTTGTGCATTTCCGGGTTGGCTACTGATCAAATGTTGACCCCGCTAAAACAGTTTGTCTTGCGGAGGCTTTATGCCGGCCAATCGCAGGTATACGGTGGTTTGGCCCCGGTGGTGCGTCTGATGCTCGAATAATTTGGCAAGTGCTGCTGCCCGGCTCATCTCGAACTGACCAAAGAGCTTGACCGATTCACTTAGTTGCGCCGGCGTCATTTTTTTAATTCCGTTGATTACAAAGTCGTAGCTGGCCAACACCTGTTTGGTCACATTGGCCTTGGATTGATCCGCCGATTTTTCCAGTTCGCCCTGTCCGAACGGACTCGTTGCTCCGGTGGCAGCCGCAGCAAATCCGTAATTGGCATCGCTCAAGTGCAGCATTTGCCCGGCAAAGGAACGCATATCGGGCGTGGGTTTCAGGCCAAAGCCCGACTCGGGCACCGCATCGAGGTACTCCTTGGTGTAGGCTTTGGCGCGTTCCCAATCCTTAATTGGGTCCGCCGTGGATGTCTGGGCGGGTGAAACGGTGAAAAGCCCCACTACTAGTGCGAATATAGTCGATAGTTTAAGGGTGTTCATCGGGGTTAAATGTTTAGATGAATGGTAGATTGGTCAATGGGTTTTAGCTGATTATATAGGCTCTTTCGCCGGCTTGGGATGCCGCGATTGGTTGGCCGAGCCCGCCGAATTCGTGCAGGTCTCCAAACACTTCGATTCGGATGGATTGCTCCAATCCGCCGATTCTTAAGGGTTCAAAGCCGGTATCGCGGATCAGTTCCTCCACTGCCCCGTTCGTAGAGGTATCGTTGGTGGCATAAAACAGCGCTGATCGAGGTTGACCATAAGCCGCGTTTTCCAGCGAGGCAGCGCCCAGGGTACCCAGGGCTTTCACCAGTTTGGCACCATTTGGCACCAGGGTGGAAAGAAGCAGGCCGGCCGATTCTTTTTCTCCTATTGTCTTGACGAAGCCACCCTTGCCGTCGGGAGCAATCGGATTGGATGGATCAATCAGGATTTTCCCCTCCAGCGCCCTGGCGTATTGTCCAAGAAATTTCTTGATGGCATCAAACCAGATGGCCAGTACCAGGATGTCCGCCTCGCGGATTGCGGCTGGGATAGGGAGCGGCCGGGCCAGTGAACCGAGTGTACTAGCCAGATTCCGGGCTTTTTCCAGGGTTCGGTCGGCTACGATGACGGAGCGATTCCCTTTGGTCAGGTTGGCGGCCAGTACCCGGCCAATGGCACCCAGGCCAATGATGGCCACGGTGGGTATACTTGATGGATTTTGTGACATGGTTTCTACGGTTAAAGATTACTTGTCCTAACCACTAAGGACAGGGCAAAAGTGCCCCTATTCAAGCGTTTTGACCCTTGACCTACTTTAAGAAATAAACTTAAACTAGTTTAAGGGTAAAGCGCAGGCCTAGGTTCGTTCGTTGCGGATGCGGCTCAGGAATTCGGGGGTAATGCCCAGGTAGGAGGCAATCTGCGCGTTGGGCAGGCGACTGGCCAGGTGAGGGTATTGTTCCAGAAAGGCCGCGTAGCGCTCCTGGGCGTTGGAGCTGATGGTGTGCAGTACGTGGTTCTGCAACTCCACGTACTTGTTTTCGACGATGACCTTGAAGATGCGGTCCAGCTTGGGAATGGCGGTGTATAAAAAATAGAGGTCCGGTCTTTCAATCTGCAGAATGAGCGAGGGTTCTATCGCCTCGATGTACAACTTACTCGGTTTGCCGGAATGGAAGCTGCCGATGTCGGCCGTCCAATTCTTTTCGGCGGCAAACTGGATGTTGTGTTCAGTGCCTTTTTTGTCCACGCCGTACATCTTGAAGCAACCCTCCACCACGAAGGAATAGTGCTTGCAGGGAAAACCGGGCTGCAGAAGGAACTGTCGCCGTTTGATCCTCCGCTCCGCCACCCGTCCGTCCAGCAAGCCTTTTTCCCCTTCGGTGAAGGGAAGAAAGCTTTCAAAGTGATCGATGAGCGGTCGTAACACGAGGGAATCCGTTTAGGGAGGAAAGTAAAGGCATTTTATCTAACCAGAAAAGGAGGCCCAATAAAATTCTGCCCGGTTACCCAGCGAAATCACCAAAGAAGGCCCCTTCCAGCCGGGAACAGCTTATGGCTTTCATGTATCAATGGTACAAGGCTGCACCCGGTAGTCAAGCTATTTTTCCAGCGTCGGATCAATCAGGCCGGCCCCGAACTCGGGATTAGGCCTTTTATATAAAGGGGTTGGCTCCACAGTAAGGAATAGCTCCAGGGTAGGGCCGACGAACAGTTCCAACAGGTGACCGCCGCAGCTGAGACAGTCGGAGGTGGAAACGACCAGGTGCGTATGCGCCACCGGTTTGCCATTGTAGACGGCCATATCGCCGCTCAGCGAAGATACTTCGCAAGGCTCGTCGATGGGTATGACCTTGAATTGCTTGCGCTCATAGTCGTACCAGCCTACCTTGGCTGATGTAGCATCACCTATCGCCTGGTAGTGCGCACTGGTAACCCCGTACTTTTGGGCGAATTCAGTGAGGCCGGACACTACCTCGTCGCCTTTGGAAAAGATGAGCACGTAGGTTTTGGTGGCCCCGTTGGTGCTCAACAGTTTTACTCTCACCCCAGGTGAGCGGCCGGTTTTTATCGGTTTGCTGGGGGATACATATTCCTGCGCTTGTGCCGTTAATGAACCACTTGCTAACAACATGAAGGAAGCCATTATCCGCAAGATAATCCTGACTTTGGTAGGTTTCATTCTTTCAAATTGTTAATAGGGTAGCATTGGGTAGTTGCAGGGCAGTAACTTAATTTTCGAATCAATGAGGCAGAATATGCGCTGCCACGGTGTGCAGACGGATCTTATCCCCTTTCAGGAAAAACGAATCCGTTCCCAATGGAATGACGGCTACTGAAGAGGCACTGGCCCAGACCAGATAGGCGGCATTGCCGGTAACCGTTAAGCGTTTCATCTCAAAGTTTGACCCGGTTGGAATTAGCTGGAAATAGTCGGCAAAAAACGTACGAATCGCAGTCAGTCCTTTCAAAGGGCCCTCGGGCGTTAACAGTTCCGACTCTTGGGTATAATCCTTCAGTATTTCCTCCAGGTCGTTGTTGCCAAAGGCGGAGAGGTGATGGTTCAACACCTGCCTGGTTACTTGTTCTGCTATTGGTTGAGAGCTGATATTATCCATAGCGTAGTGGAATGCTTTTAGTTATGTGGGGTTATTGTTTTAGAAAAGGCGCCAGGCTGGCCCATACGGCCGGGAAGTTTACTACAAAGACCGGATGCGGCGCATGGGGAATAATGCTCAGTTGAGATTGAGGGATCATTTTATAAGCGGCAATGACGGTCTTCAAAGGGGCGTTCTGATCCAAATCGCCTGCCATCAGCAGCACCGGACATTGAATGGCACCCAGGGTTTCCTTCCCGATGCTTACCGAGTTGTAGTACTTGCTTATGGTCCCTAACCACTCGTCAAATCGTTGCGGCTCGGGCATCAGCGCGAGTTGCTGTTTAAAATAGAGGCTATCCAGACTGAAAAGCGCTTTTCTAGTAAAGTCAAAAGGTCGGAATCCCTGCTTCCATTCCCCGGCGCCGATTGCGATCAGTTTCTTCACTTTATCCGGGTGCGCGGCAGCCAGGAAATAGCCCGTGTAAGCGCCATCACTGAAACCTAAAACTGTTACACTGTCTTTGGTGACTGCACCGAGAATGGCATATATGTCTTCAGCTTTTCGCTGGTAGGACGGAATTTGTGAGCCCATTTCCGATTTGCCGTGTCCCCGGGTGGATACGGCAATGACCTGATGGCTCTTCTTCAAACTGTCAATAAAGGGGTACATTTCATAGGTAGAGCCAACAACCCCTCCGTGGAGAACGACCACCGGTTTGCCCTTGCCATACACTTCGTAATAAATCCGGGCGTCCCCGGCCTGCAAGTACTGGCCGGCCTTTGGGTTGCTGCCGTAGGGTATACTTTGGGTAGGAGAAGGTTTCTGCTGCATAAAGTGTCGCAGCGGTTTGGCCTGCTTGGTTTGGCCGAAGGCTGTGGACACCATCAATAAGTAAAAGAGGAGAAAGCGCGTATTCATTTTTATCAGCATTTAGCTGCTGCAAAATTAACCGGTAGGCGATGCCTATACCCTTGATCTATCTTAAGAAATAGCCTTAAACTAGTATAAGGGTTAAGCAGACGAAGATTGTTTGACATTCGCCTGTGTTCTCCTCAAACCATTCTTATTCTAGTAAATGCTTTTTCTATTTTGAATATCTTTCCCTATATATTGTTTCAAGGACAGCCTACGCGGCGCGGGTACTTGCCATATTTGAGATGGGTGTCAATAATGGTCTGAACCGGCGTACCTAATCGGTGCAGTTGGAATATCTTTTCCTGGTATTTATCGTAGACGGGGTTCTTATAGCATAGAGGAAGTAAAATTACTTCCGGACCGTGCCGCCGTTGAGCTGGAACTCTAAGAAATTAGAGGGGCTTATATTTAATATATTTACCGGACGCGGTGCCCGCCGACGTGGAACGGGACAGAAAATTACGCCAGCCGGAGCCGCATAGGGAAAAATCTCAATAAGTCAGTTCATTACAACTGGCTCAGAAATAAATCATTCTTGCCCATTTGGTTTATTTACCCCTCCGTTTTTCTTCGGCTTATTTTTTCGTCAACTTACGGATCAGAGTACTTAGGCATTTCAACCCGATTACCCAGCTCGCCTTACATTTTGTCCTTCCGGTTGATTCAGCATCCTCGAGCCTCCTACCTCCCAGGATGGGTGATGCTTAGTTGGTTAAATTCTCCAATCGATATTCATTAGGGGTAGCGCCTACCCGTTGTTTAAACACCCGGCTAAAGTGTTGCGGGTACTTAAATCCCAGTTCGAAGGCAATCTCATTGATGGTTTTGCCCGTGTCGAACAGCTTCTCCTTGGCCACCTCCATCA
>Ga0209902_100285_pt1 | contig 70897 bp, 73 predicted proteins | sample FECB27metaG_FD_188304 | JGI IMG/M metagenome (GOLD analysis project Ga0209902, IMG submission 188304) | Cyanobacterial communities from the Joint Genome Institute, California, USA - FECB-27 (SPAdes) (version 2) | ecosystem: Environmental > Aquatic > Thermal springs > Hot (42-90C) > Microbial mats... | reverse complement strand
AAGGAGACGCCCGCTTCAACCTTTCAGACCTGACGCTCGACCACGAACCGTACAGCCTCGCGGAGCGTGTCTGCTTTGGCTCCGAACCCGTCGAGACAGGCGTGCGCCTTCTCAACGAGCTCGCGGCACTCGCGCCGGGCTCCGTCCATGCCGAGCAGGTCCACAAGGGTGGCCTTGCCCTTTTCCAGGTCCTTGCCAGTGCGTTTGCCGAGCGCTTCCGCCGAGGCCTCCCGGTCGAGAATGTCGTCAGCGACCTGGAAGGCGGCACCCAAAGCCCGCCCATAATCCACGAGGTTCTGGCGTGCCGAACCATCGGCCCTGCCGAGGATCGCTCCCGCCTCCACCGCGAAGGTGAGGATGGCGCCGGTCTTCATCATCTGGAGCAGGCGCACGTCCGCCTCGCCCAGTTCAGCCGGCCCGTAGCGTCCCTCCGCCGAGAGGTCGAGGAGCTGGCCGCCCACCATGCCACCGAGACCCGAGGCGCGGGCGAGGCCGAGCACGAGATCGGAGCGGATCGCCGGATCGGAGGCGGTCGCCGGATCGGCGAGCACCTCGAAGGCCAGGGTCTGGAGAGCGTCGCCCACGAGAATGGCCGTGGCCTCGTCATAGGCCTTGTGCACCGTAGGCCTGCCCCGGCGCAGGTCGTCGTCGTCCATGGACGGCAGGTCGTCATGCACTAGCGAGTAGCAGTGCAGGAGTTCAACCGCGCAGCCGGCCCGCAGGGGGCCCTGCCCTTCCACCCCAAGGAGGCGAGCCGCCTCGATGGTCAGGAAGGGACGCAGGCGCTTGCCGCCTCCGAGGGCAGCGTGACGCATGGCAGCCATGAGCCGGGGCGGCCGGGCAATCTCGCCGGGAGCGGCTTTGTCTGATAGCAAGGCTTCGAGACTGGCTTCGACGGTTCTCGCGGCCTCGGAGAGCCGCGTCGTGAAAGTAAGGGTAGATGGCATCATGATGAGCCTGGATTCGGGTGGGGCCGCCGCTCCGCCCGAGGGGAACGTGGGTGAACAATCGACGCCGAAGTGGGCGCTGCGGTCGGGCCGGCCCAGGAAACCGATGACGGCTGGGCGCGTCCTCCGCCGCATCGTCTCGATCGGCCTCGGTCTCGTTCTCTTATGGGTCGGCGCGGTCTTTTGGCTAGGCCTTTTGTACTGGGCCGTGCCGCCGGCCTCGACCCTCATGCTCGGCCGCTGGCTCACCTTGCAGCCCGTGGAGCGGACTTTTGTCAGCCTTGACGAGATCGCGCCGAGCCTTCCGCTCGCCGTTCTCACTGCCGAGGACAGCCGTTTCTGCGAGCACAACGGCGTGGACTGGGATGCCCTCCGGGACGTGGTGGAGGCCGCTGACGGCGAAGGTCCCGCCCGCGGCGCCTCGACCATTCCCATGCAGGTGGCCAAGAACCTCTTCCTGTGGCCGAGCCGCTCCTACATCCGCAAGGGGCTCGAGATCCCGGTTGCGCTCTACCTCGACCTGATCTGGTCCAAGCGCCGGATGATGGAGGCCTATCTCAACATCGCCGAATGGGGAGATGGCGTGTTCGGGGTCGAAGCAGCCGCCCAGAAATACTTTCGCAAATCGGCCAAGAACCTGAATTCCCGCGAAGCCGCTCTTCTCGCCCGAACCCTGCCCAATCCTCTCGTCCGGAACCCGGCCAACCCGAGGCCAGGACATCGGGCTCTGGCAGGGCAGCTGCAGGTTCGTATGGTGCGGGCGGCCCCCTTCACCGACTGCCTGAAGCCATGAGCCCCTGCGGCAATGAAAAACATGCCGAATGCACCAGGGGGCTAGATATTTCCCCCGAGACCTTGTATGAGGCGCAACCTCATCAAGTTTGAGATGTGAGCGTTCCCCGGTTGAGCGGGCGCTCCGCTTTTTTACCGGAGACGAGAAATGGCCGTTCCTAAGAGAAAAACGTCGCCCTCGCGGCGTGGCATGCGTCGCTCCGCCGATGCCTTGAAGGCCCCGACCTACATCGAGGACAAGGATTCCGGCGAGCTGCGCCGTCCTCACCACGTTGACCTGAAGACCGGCATGTACCGCGGCCGTCAGGTCCTGAAGGTGAAGGCTGACGCGTAATCTTCACGCGGCATGCGAGTATCAAAAACCGGCGCTTCGAGCGCCGGTTTTTTTATGCCCGCTATCCCCAACATGTCTGATTTTCCAACGCTTTTTACCCTTCATTAAGCCTGAAGGCTGATCCTGCACCCTTGTTCTCCAGGACCGGCCCGACCTGTGACCCCTGCGTCGCCAACCTGGATCCGTGCGTATTTCCGAGGGTGAGCGTGATGGCAACGAAGCGGCAAGGCCCGATGGGGTTGTTCAAGGGAGCTTCCCGGCTGCCGCGCAAGAGCCAGGCTGCGACCTCCCGCCCATCCAGCGCCAGCATTCTCTATGCCTGGGACATGATCACGGATGCCCTGACCTGGGGACCCGGCGCCGCCGAGGCTCTTGGGCTCTCGCCGAGGGATCTTCCGAAGACCGGCCATGCCTTTGCCCAGCTGATCGAGCCGGGCTGCGGCCTTGCCCGCCAAGATGCCGTCACCGCGTCGGAGCCCACCTGCCGCGCCTACGAGACCCGCTATGCCCTGCGGCTTGAACCCGATCGGGTCGTGATGATCGAGGATGCCGGCCGCTGGCAGCCGGATGTGCAGGGCCGCCCCGCTTTTGCGCGGGGTCAGCTGCGCGTCGATCCCGCCTCCGGCGCTCGGGACCTGCTGCCGGCCGTGCTGAAGGAGCGCTCTGCGCTTCTCTGCAGCATCCAGGACGCCATCAACGAGGCCGTCCGCGTCTCCCAGACCTGCACCCTCATTGTCGGCGCGTTCGACGGGGACGAAGCGAACGAGATGACAGAAATCGCGCGCAGGCTTCGTCCGATGATGCGCCGCCATGATCTTTTCGCATCGCTCGGGCCGAACCGGTTCGTGGTGGCTCTCACCTCCTGTCCGGCCGCAGAAGCCGCAGGCGCCATGCGCCGCCTGTCCGGGCTCTTGCAGGATCGTCCGACCGGATCCTCGTTGCGCCTGGGCGCGGCCTGCGCACCGGACCACACCTTCAAGGCCACCAAGCTGCTGCGCTTTGCCGAGCAGGCCCTGGCGGCTGCCACGGACCGGGATGAGGCCTCGGCTCTCTACAAGTCACGCTCCGCCAAGCCCACACGGGTCGCCGAGCAGGCGCCGTTCGACTGGGTTGCTGCCCTCAACGACCGCAGCCTGACTCTGGCTTGCCAGCCCATGGTGGATGCGCAGACCCGTGCGCCGATGATGGCTCACGCCTTCGCCTCCGTGGCCGACGCCGATGGCCGCATCACGCCCCTTGGCCCTGCGCCTGCATTGCAGGAGGCCAATATTGCCCTGCTCGTCGACGGGCGCATGCTGGAATCGGCCGCCGATCACCTGGCCCGGAATCCGGATCAGCGCTTGGCGCTGCCGGTTTCATCCAAGACGCTCCAGGATGCCGAGTGGCTGCCGATGCTCGCAGCGCATCTTGGCGCCCGTCCCGGCATCGAGGCGCGGCTTGTTCTCGAAATCCCTGAGATCGCCCTCGTGGAGTGCCGGCGCAATCTTGGTCGGCTCCATGCCATGAAGGCGCTCGGGGTCGGCATTGCGCTCACGGGCTATGGGGCAGGCCATGTGCCGCCGGCCCATCTGCGGGTGCTGCCGATCGACTTGCTCAAGATCGACGGGGTGTTCATCCAGCCGCTCAAGCGCTCTACGGACGACCGGCTTCATGTGCGCACCCTCATCGACCGGGCTCAGCACATGGGCATCGCCATTGCGGCCGAATGGATCGACGACGAGGCGACCGCCCGGCTGGTCGCCACATGGGGCGTCGACTACCTGCAGGGCAGGTTGTTCGGTGAGCCTGAGGCCATCGTGCAGCCGTCCCCGCTGCAGCAGATGCTCAAGAAGGCTCGGCGCTAAATCGGCAGACTACTTGCTTGCCAGCTTGTCGAGCTTGGCCTGCATGTCGGCCATCTGCTGCTTCAAGGTGTTGAGGTCGTCGGGCCCCTCTCCTTTGGGAGCGGACTTTGCCTCCGGCATACCCGGGCCTCCGTTCGGGAAGGGCGAGAACATGCGCATGGCCTCGGTGAAGAAGCCCATGTTCTTGCGCACCTGCTCTTCCATGGCCTGGAAGGCCGAAGGACCGAAGGCCTGGGCCATCTGTTCCCGAAGCTTCTGCTGCTCCTGGGACAGGTTGTTCATCGAGAACTCGAGGTAGCTCGGCACCAGGGCCTGCATGCTGTCGCCGTAGAAGCGGATCAGCTGGCGCAGCACCGTCACGGGCAGAAGGTTCGGTCCTTCCTTGTTCTCCTGCTCGAAGATGATCTGGGCCAGCACCGAGCGGGTGATCTCCTCGCCGGACTTCGCGTCATAGACCACGAAATCCTCGCCCTTGCGCACCATGCCGGCCAGATCTTCCAGCGTCACGTAGGTGGAGGTGCCCGTGTGATAGAGGCGGCGGTTGGCATATTTCTTAATGACCGTCGGTTGTTTGTCCGTCGCCATGTTGTCCCGATACGCTCCTGGGATATCCACCGAGCCCGGCACCCTTTGGGATGCCGGCCTCTTTTGATTATAGGCCTTATAACAGAGGTGCAAAGCGCCAAAAGTCTAAGGCTTCTTGAGACCGGGTCGAATGATCCTATCCTTGACATCCCACCCTCTGGGGCTTTCATCGAGCAAGCACTACATAGATTCCAGCACCACACGGATCAGCACAGGAGAGAGGCATGGCCCAAGAGAGCATCGTCATCGTCGGAGCGGCGCGCACCCCCGTCGGCTCGTTCAACGGAGCCTTCGCCAACACCCCGGCCCATGATCTCGGCGCCATCGCCATCAAGGCGGCTCTCGAGCGCGCCAAGGTTGACGGCTCGGAAGTGGACGAGGTGATCCTAGGCCAGATCCTCAGCGCCGGCCAAGGCCAGAACCCGGCCCGCCAGGCCGCCATGGCGGCCGGCGTGCCGCAGGAGAAGACCGCCTGGGGCCTCAACCAGCTCTGCGGCTCGGGCCTTCGCACGGTGGCCATCGGCATGCAGCAGATCGCCAACGGCGATGCCAGCATCATCGTGGCCGGCGGTCAGGAATCCATGTCATTGGCTCCGCACGCGGCGCATATGCGCTCCGGCACCAAGATGGGCGACTTCAAGCTCGTGGACACGATGCTGAAGGACGGCCTGATGGACGCCTTCAACGGCTACCATATGGGCAACACCGCCGAGAACGTGGCCCAGCGCTGGCAGCTGACCCGCGAGGAGCAGGACCAGTTCGCAACCGCCTCCCAGAACAAGGCGGAAGCCGCCCAGAAGGAAGGCCGCTTCAAGGACGAGATCGCCCCCGTCACCATCGCGTCCCGCAAGGGCGACACCGTGGTGGATCAGGACGAGTACATCCGCGCCGGCACCACGGTCGAGGCGCTCGGCAAGCTGCGGCCCGCCTTCTCGAAGGACGGCACGGTCACGGCCGGCAACGCCTCGGGCATCAATGACGGCGCCGCCGCCCTGGTGCTGATGACGGAAGCCGAGGCCCAGAAGCGCGGCCTCACTCCGCTCGCCCGCATCGCCTCCTGGGCCACCGCCGGCGTCGACCCGGCCATCATGGGCACCGGCCCGATTCCCTCCTCGCGCAAGGCCCTGGAGAAGGCCGGCTGGAAGGTTCAGGATCTCGAGCTCGTCGAAGCCAACGAGGCCTTTGCCGCGCAGGCGCTCGCGGTCAACAAGGACATGGGCTGGGATCCGTCCATCGTGAACGTGAACGGCGGTGCGATCGCCATCGGTCATCCCATCGGCGCATCGGGTGCCCGCGTGCTCGTGACCCTGCTGCACGAGATGAGCCGCCGCAACGCCAAGAAGGGGCTTGCCACTCTGTGCATCGGCGGCGGCATGGGCGTTGCCATGTGCCTCGAGCGCTGAGAACCTCTTTGAAGCTCCGTAAGGGAAATTACGGAGCTTCACCCTTCCACCTTCTGCCACATATCGTAAGCTATGTTGTGAAACGGTCTGAATCGGCCGTCTCACAACGAAGGGATCCTTGAGAGATCCGCAGAACGGTCCTGGGAAGGAAACAGCATGGCGCGCGTTGCATTGGTCACCGGCGGCACTCGCGGCATCGGTGCCGCGATTTCAACAGCCCTGAAACAGGCAGGCTACAAGGTTGCTGCGAACTATGGCGGCAACGACGAGGCCGCCAACCAGTTCAAGGGCGAGACCGGCATACCGGTCTTCAAGTTCGACGTGTCGGATGCCGCGGCCTGCGAGGCGGGCATCAGGGCCGTCGAGGCGGAACTCGGTCCCGTCGACATTCTGGTGAACAATGCGGGCATCACCCGCGACGGCATGTTCCACAAGATGACCTTCGATCAATGGTCGGCCGTCATCCGCACCAATCTCGATTCCATGTTCACGTGCACGCGCCCCGTCATCGATGGCATGCGCTCGCGCAGTTTCGGTCGCATCATCATCATCTCGTCCATCAACGGCCAGAAGGGCCAGATGGGGCAGGCGAACTATTCGGCCGCGAAGGCTGGCGTGATCGGGTTCGCCAAGGCACTGGCGCAGGAGAACGCCAATAAGGGCGTCACCGTCAACGTGATCGCGCCGGGCTACATCGCCACCGAGATGGTGAAGGCCGTGCCGGAAGAGGTGCTGAAATCGAAGATCCTGCCGCTCATCCCAGTGGGACGTCTCGGCGAGGCGGAGGAGATCGCCCGCACCGTGCTCTTCCTGGCAGCCGACGACGCCGGCTTCGTCACCGGCTCGACCCTGTCGGTGAACGGTGGTCAGTACATGGCCTGACGACGGCCCTGACTGAAGTTTCGGCAAAGCACTGAAAGCCCTCCTCATCGGGAGGGCTTTCGTTTATGGCGAGGTCATGAAGACTCGCACCGCCACCACCATCGGCCTCACGGCCATCCTGCTCTGGTCCATGCTCGCCCTGTTCACGGCGGCGACCGGCACGATCCCGCCGTTCCAGCTCAATGCCATGACATTCCTGGTTGGCGGGCTCGTGGGCGTGGCGAGTTGGATCGCGCGGCCGCAGGGGCTTAAAGCGCTCCGCCAGAAGCCGGTCGTCTGGGCGTTGGGTGTCGGCGGACTGTTCGGTTATCACGCCCTCTACTTCGCGGCTTTGCGCTGGGCGCCGCCGGCTGAGTCGGGACTGATCAATTATCTCTGGCCCCTTCTGATCGTCTTGTTTTCCTCATTCCTTCCGGGTGAGCATCTGCGGCGGGCGCATATCGTCGGAGCGCTGCTGGGCTTTGCCGGCGTTATCGTGCTGATCGCCGGACGCGGCGCCTTCGATGCGCGGGCGGAATACATGCCGGGCTATCTGTGCGCCTTCGTGGCCGCCTTCGTGTGGGCCGGCTACTCGGTGCTGTCGCGCCGCTTCGGCCAAGTGCCGACCGACGCGGTGGCGGGCTTCTGCCTGGTGACCTCGCTGCTCAGCCTCGCCTGCCATCTCGCCTTCGAGACCACCGTGTGGCCCGAGACGACGACGCAATGGCTCGCCCTTGTGGCGCTCGGCATCGGTCCGGTGGGCGCAGCCTTCTACGTGTGGGACATCGGCATGAAGCAGGGCGACATCCGCTTTCTCGGCGTTGCCTCCTACGCCACGCCGGTGCTCTCGACCCTGCTGCTGGTGGTGGCCGGCTATGCGGCGCTGACCCTCTCGCTCGCGTTGGCCTGCGGCCTTATCGTGGCCGGAGCGCTCGTGGCCACGCTCACGCCGAAGAAGAGCGTCCCGGCATGACCCGGTGGGTGTAGCGGTAGGCTGTGCCGAAGCCGAGCGCCCCGTAAAGCGAGCGGGCGATCTCGTTCTCCTCCCGAACCTGGAGATAGGCTGTGTGCGCTCCGTGCTCGCAGCCCCAGGCCATGAGGCTTGAGACCACGCGGCGGCCCAGGCCGATGCCGCGCAGGTCCGGCGCAACGACGATGTCGTAGAGACCCACATAGCCGCGTTCCACCACCCCGAGGCCCCAGGCGACGGGCTTCTCGTCGAGGCTGAGCGTGGCAAAGGCTGCCTTCTGGCGGATGCGCGAGACGATTCTCATCAGGGTCTCGTCATCGGCCTTGTCGCCGCCATAGGAGCCCGCAGCCTCCCGCACCCAGCGCTTGGAGACCTGCGGTTCGAGCACCACCTCGGGATCGCGCTCGCAATCCTCGCTGCTGATGGCCGCGGTGAGAACATGCGTCGCCTCGATCTCCTTGAAGCCGCGCAGCTTCAGCCGCTCGTCCACATCGGAGGCCTCCACCCCGTTGAGACGGAAGGTCGGGCGCACATTGGCTTCGACAAAGCGGGCGACCATGTAATCAATCAGCTCATCGTCGAGGGAGACGCCCGGCCGGAACGGCGTCGCGGAATTGGCGCGCTTCGAATAGCCGTTGGCGAGCCGCAGAACCCAGCCGTCATAGATCTGATAATCGAACGAGGGCCATGCATTCACGAGGCGGCTCTCAAGTCCGATGATGAGGCTGTGATCGCTCATGAGGCTGTCCGCTCCTGCAGGATCCCGCTCTAGCGCATCGTGCGGAAAAGTGGATCCGGTTTTCCGCACTCAACGATGCGCCAGCAAAGATTTGGAGCATCGAATTGGATCCCAAAAGTGGAATCCACTTTTGGGTCCGATGCTCTAGGTCAGAACCGGTTCTTCCATTCGCGCAAGGCCTGGAACACCTCCACGGGACTGGCCCCCTGTTTATCAACGGCTTTCGCAAGCGCCGGCTCCCCGGCACGGAGGAAAGGATTGGTCGCCTTCTCCTGGCCGATCGTCGACGGCACCAGGAAGCGGCCCTGCGCCTTGGCCTCCTCCGCCTCTTTGGCCCGAGCCTTCAGCGCCGCGTTGTCCGGATCCGCGGCCAGGGCGAAACGTGCATTCGACAGCGTGTAGTCGTGCCCGCAATAAACCCGCGCCTCGTCCGGCAGGGCCGCAAGCCGCTGCAGCGAGTGCCAGAACTCCGCATAGGTGCCCTCGAACATGCGTCCGCAGCCGAGGGTGAACAGGGTGTCGCCCGCGAACAACGCACGATCCGCCGCGAACCAGTAGGAGACGTGGTCGAGGCAGTGCCCCGGCGTCTCCCACACATGTGCCTGCAGGCCGCCCACATGCACCGTGTCGCCCTCGCGCACATAGGCATCGGCATGCGGCACGGCCTCGCGCGCCTTGACCGGCGCCACCACCCGGCAGCCGGTGCGGCGCTTCAGGCCGTCGATCCCCTGCACATGGTCGCCATGGCGATGGGTGACGAGGATGTCGGTGAGCTGCCACCCTTTCTCGGCGAGCGCTGCCAGGATCGCGCCTTCGTCGGGCGCGTCGATGGCCGCGCAGGCGCCCGTGTTGGGATCGTGGATCAGAACACCGATATTGTCCTGCAGGCAGAGAAAGGCGTGAATCTGGGCTGACATCGAGGAACCTTGTCTTGATGTGCTCTGAGCTATCATGGGACAGTCGCTTCGTGAAACCAGACCCCGAACCCTCGATTGCCAGTGTCGGACGAGCCCGAGAGGCAGCCTGTTGAGGTCATGAGCATCGACATCACCGATCTGCGCGGCTTCTATGCCAGCCCCCTCGGGGCGGTGACGCGCCGTTTCGTCGGCCGGGCCGTCGACCGGTTCTGGGGTCCAGTGACGGGGTTGCGCGTGCTCGGCCTCGGCTATGCCCCACCTTATCTCTCGGCTGTAAAGAATGAGAGCGAACGGACGATCGCCTTCATGCCGGCGAACCAGGGCGTGGTGAACTGGCCTCGTTCTGGAGCCTCCGCTTCGGCCCTCGTCGACCCGCTGATGATGCCCCTGCCCGATGCCTCTATCGACCGCGTTCTCGTGGTCCATGCCCTGGAGACGGTGGAAAGCCCGAGCGAGCTCCTGCACGAGATCTGGCGCATCCTCACCCCGGGCGGACGGATCATCCTGGTTGCGCCGAACCGGCGCGGCCTCTGGGCCCGTATGGACACCACGCCCTTCGGCTATGGCCAGCCCTACAGCCGGTCGCAGCTCAAAAGCCTCATGCGCCAGACCTGGTTCTCCCCGGAGGGCTGGGCCGAGACCCTTTACGTGCCGCCCCTGCGCAACCGCTTCCTGCTCCAGACCGCCCAGGCCTGGGAACAGGTCGGCGCCGGCTTCTCCCTGCCCTTCGCGGGGCTCCATATCGTTGAGGCAACCAAGCAGCTCTACCGGCCCGGCGCCGTGCGGGCCGTGCAGCGCTCGCGCCGGTTTTCGCCGGTATTCGTCCCGGCTCCCGCCTCGCATCTAGGCTGATTGTCCTTGATTCCGCCGCCTTTTGCGGGACTAAGGCGGGGCTCAACTTGACTTGGCAGCCTTGAAACGCCAGTGTCCGCCCCGCTTCGGCAGGGCTATAGGGCTACGCCGGTCTTCATTTTTCCATAGAGTCTGATGCGCAGTTATCTCGATTTCGAAAAGCCCGTCGCAGAGCTGGAAGCCAAGGTCGAGGAGCTTCGGGCGCTCGGTGAGAACCGGGACGCCGTCTCTATCGCCGACGACATCTCCCGCCTGGAGGTCAAAGCCGCCGATGCCCTGAAGGATCTCTATGGCCGGCTCACGCCCTGGCAGAAGACCCTCGTGGCCCGTCATCCCCAGCGGCCGCATTTCGTCGATTACTGCGCCGGGCTCATCACCGAGTTCACCCCGCTCGCCGGCGACCGCAAGTTCGCCGAGGACGAGGCCATCGTGGGCGGCTTCGGGCGGTTTCGCGGCCAGGCAGTCTGCGTGATGGGCCAGGAAAAGGGCCACAACACCGAGACCCGCATCCGGCACAATTTCGGCATGGCCCGCCCCGAGGGCTACCGCAAGGCCGTGCGCCTGATGGAGATGGCCGACCGCTTCAGCCTGCCGGTGCTCTCGTTTGTCGACACCGCTGGCGCCTATCCGGGCATCGAGGCGGAGGAGCGCGGGCAGGCCGAGGCTATCGCCCGCTCGACGGAGATGCAGCTCTCCTTGGGCGTGCCCAATGTCTCCGTCGTCATCGGCGAAGGCGGCTCGGGCGGCGCGATCGCGATCGCCACCGCCAACAAGGTGCTGATGCTGGAACACGCCATCTACAGCGTGATCTCGCCGGAAGGCGCGGCCTCGATTCTCTGGCGCGACGCGGCCCGGGCCCAGGACGCCGCCACCAATATGAAAATCACGGCCCAGGACCTCCTGCGCCTCGGCATCATTGACGGCATCGTAACGGAGCCCGTGGGCGGCGCCCATCGCGACCCGCAGGCGACAATCCAAGCCGCCGGCAACGCCATCGAGGAAGCCCTGCACGACCTCGGCAATATGGGACCGGCCGAAATCCGCGATCACCGGGCCGACAAGTTCCTGGCCATCGGCCGCAGGCTCTGATCCGACCTCCCGAATGACGGACGGAGTGCGCTCGATAAGAGCGGGCTCCGGCGCCCTTGAGCCTCGCTCTACCTCCGAAGAGAGCCCTGCTCTCCAAAGAGACAGGCCGAAAAGCCGCCAAAGGCGGATTTTTTACCTTCCATTCACCATGACTCTATCATGGCCCCGCTTGCAGTAAGGGCGGGTTAAGGCTAACGATTTAGGGGTAAAGGGGAACTGTTCGGCACAGGCGCCGGGCAGATCAAAAATTGCGGGGTCCCCATGATGAAGCGTATCGCATTGGCCGCGAGCCTGGTGCTCGCGCTTGCTGCCTGCCAGGACGATAATCTCTCCCGTGGCTCCACGCGCCACCTTGTGCCGATTCCGTCAGCCACCATGGCGTTGATGTCGACCAAGGGCATGTCCAAGGAAGACCCGATCCTGGTCCGAGCCTACAAGAAGGAATCGGAGCTGGAGATCTGGAAGCGCGGCTCCAACGGGAAGTACGCGCTCCTCAAGACCTACCCGGTCTGCCGCTGGTCGGGCCAGCTCGGCCCCAAGAACCGCGAGGGCGACCGTCAGGTGCCGGAAGGCTTCTACATGGTCACTCCGGCGCAGATGAACCCCAACTCGAACTTCTATCTCTCGTTCGATACCGGCTATCCGAACGCGCTCGACCGGTCGATGGGCCGCAGCGGCGGCGACATCATGGTGCATGGCTCGTGCTCGTCGCGCGGCTGCTTCGCCATGACGGACCAGAACGTGGCCGAGATCTACGCCATTGCCCGCGAGGCCCTCGGCGCCGGCCAGCGCGGCTTCCAGTTCCAGTCCTATCCATTCCGGATGACGGCCGAGAACCTGGCCAAGCACCGCCTCGACCCGAACATCGCCTTCTGGAAGAACCTGAAGGAAGGCGCCGATGCCTTCGAGGTCACGAAGGATGAGGTCCGGGTGGCTGTCGGCCGTGGACGCTACGAGTTCAATCTCGACCCCGACTCCGCCTCTGTGGTGGCGCAGAAGCGCGCCCAGGACGAGCAGGAAGTGGCGGAGCTCGTCGCCAAGGGCGAGAAGCCGATCAAACTCGTCTACCACGATGGCGACACGCACGAATCCTTCCGCACGGCGTTGGCCAACGTTACGGGCGTGACCGACACCAAGCTCGGCTACGTGAGCCGCACCGAGGGCATTTCGTCCGGCCCGCGGGTGGTGGCCCTCAACGACACCGGCAAGGAAGTACCGGAAGCGCCGCCGACTGCGTTGGCCTTCGCATCCATGCGGGAGGTTCCCGTCCCGCAGGCCGAGACCCGCGCGGCCGTGACCCAGCAGACGGCTCCGGTAGCGGCTGCCGCAGCGTCGGGAGAGACCCCGTTCTACAAGAAGATGTTCGGCGGCGTCGCCGACCTCTTCAGCACCTCGTCCGCTCAGCCGGTGGCTGAGACGGTGCAGGTCGCGCCTGCTATGCCCGCCGCTAAGGTGGCTCCCGCCATGACGGGCGTGCCTCAGAAGCGAGTCCAGGCTGGATCAGCCGTGAAGGTCGCGAACGCGAATTAACATAACGGCTCATCACAGTATGCAAAGCCCGCCTCACCGGCGGGCTTTTTGCTGACTGACTTGGCGGCATTAACCGCAGATGCAGGGCGGGTGTAAAAGAAGCGCCGCCTCGTGGGGCGGCGCTGGTTATCTCGGAAATCTGGGTTTGCCATCACCCGAACAGGGCGTCGATGGCATCCTGCGAGGTGCGGTTCGGATCGCTGTCCAGGGCCGGTCCGTTCAGGAGAGCTTCGTCTCCTTCCCGTTCCGGCAATTGGAAGGCTTCCACGTCGTTGAAGCTTTCCAGGCCGCCCCAGATCTGCGCCATCTGGGTCACGCGCTCCTCGATGAACTTCATGGAGCCTACGACCTTGCTGATGCGCTGGCCGGTAATGTCCTGGAAATTGCAGGCCTCGAAGATCGTGATGACCCTGTCCGAGATCTGCCGCGCCATCTCGGCGTCGGGGCCAGATAGTTGGGAGGCCAGCTTTCCCGTAATCTCGTCGATCTCCTCGGCGGCCGCCAGGATGCTGTTGGTGGCAGCTTCCGTGCCGCACACCACGGCTCCGAGTTCGTCGGTGACGCTGGTCACCTGCCCGCCCGGGCTGTGGGAGTGCAGGGTCGCGATCTCGCGCTTGGTGCGCTGGATCGATTCCGTGATGGCGTCGAGCTCATCCTTGAGGTGGAGCGCCTCGCGCAGATCGGTCCGGATCTGATCCAGAAGAGCCTTGGAGGCCCCGCTGCTCGGCTCGAGAGCGGCGTGAATGGCCGCCATGCCGCGCATGATCTCGGCATGCCGCCGGGCGGCGATGCTCTCGCGGGACTGGGCCAAGAGATCCAGGCTCAAGGGGTCGAAGGAAACAGGCGGTGGGAGACGCATGGCGGCTACTCACCCAGAACGGCGGCGATCTTCGAGCGCAGGGTATCGGCGTTGAAGGGCTTGACGATGTAGTTGTTGACGCCGGCCTGCTTGGCCGCAACCACGTTCTCGGTCTTGGCCTCGGCGGTGATCATGATGAAGGGCAGGCTGCCCAGCTCCGCATCGGCGCGCACCTGCTGCAGCAGCTCGAAGCCGGTCATGGGCGCCATGTTCCAGTCGGAGATCACCAGCCCGTACTTCTTCTCCTTGAGCTTGCCCAAGGCTTCGGAGCCGTCCTTCGCCTCGTCGACGTCGTTGAAGCCGATCTGCTTCAGCAGGTTGCGGATGATGCGCAGCATCGTCTGATAGTCGTCAACGATGAGCACCGGGAGAGACGTGTTCAATGCCATGATGGTTCGGCCTGCAAAGTGAGAAAGGAAATGAGAGGAAGGCTTTTGACGGACGCTTCTTCAAAAAGATTGTTCGGGTCCCTGCCTTATCCCTCACGATGCTTGCCTCAAGCTGGCGTCACGGCAGCAAAAAGCCCGGCCTCTCGGCCGGGCTTCTCATTTCAGCATCGAGACCAATTGTTCAGTGCCGTAAGCCAGGCGCCTCCTGGCCGGTGCGCTCCACGTATTCGGTGTAGCCGCCGCCATATTGGTGAACGCCCTCCGGGGTGATTTCCAGGAGACGGTTGGACAGGGCAGCCAGGAAGTGGCGGTCGTGCGAGACGAAGAGCATGGTGCCCTCGTACTTCGACAGCGCGTCGATCAGCATTTCCTTGGTGGCGATGTCCAGATGGTTGGTGGGCTCGTCGAGCACCAGGAAGTTCGGCGGATCGTAGAGCATCTTGGCCATCACGAGGCGCGCCTTCTCGCCGCCCGAGAGCACGCGGCACTTCTTCTCCGCATCGTCGCCTGAGAAGCCGAAGCAGCCGGCCAGCGTGCGCAGGGACCCCTGCCCGGCCTGCGGGAAGGAATCCTCCAGGAACTCGAACACCGTGCGGTCGCCCTCCAGCACCTCCATGGCATGCTGGGCGAAGTAGCCCATCTTCACGCTCGCACCGACCGTCACCGATCCCTCGTCGGGCGCTGTGGCGCCCGCCACCAGCTTCAGGAGCGTCGACTTGCCGGCGCCGTTGACGCCCATGACGCACCAGCGCTCCTTCCGGCGCACGCCGAAGTCGAAGCCCTCGTAGATGCTGCGGCTGCCATAGCGCTTGTGCACGTTCTTGAGGCTGACCACGTCGTCGCCCGAGCGCGGCGCGGGCAGGAAGTCGAACGCCACCGATTGCCGGCGCTTGGGCGGTTCCACCCGGTCGATCTTCTCCAGCTTCTTGACCCGGCTCTGCACCTGCGCGGCGTGGGAAGCGCGCGCCTTGAAGCGCTCGATGAACTTGATCTCCTTGGCGAGCATCGCCTGCTGGCGCTCGAATTGCGCCTGCTGCTGCTGCTCGTTCAGCGCACGCTGCTGCTCGTAGAATTCGTAATTGCCCGAATAGGTGGTGAGCGAGCCGCCGTCGATCTCCATGATCTTGTTGACGATGCGGTTCATGAAGGCGCGGTCGTGTGAGGTCATGAGCAGCGCGCCGTCATACGCTTTGAGGAACTCCTCCAGCCAGATCAGGCTCTCGAGATCCAAGTGGTTGCTCGGCTCGTCGAGGAGCATCACGTCCGGACGCATGAGAAGAATGCGGCCGAGCGCGACGCGCATCTTCCAGCCGCCCGACAGGGCGCCCACGTCGCCGTCCATCATCTCCTGGGAAAAGCCGAGGCCTGCGAGAACCTCGCGTGCACGGCCCTCCAGCGAATAGCCATCGAGCTCCTCGTAGCGCGCCTGCACCTCGCCGTAGCGCTCGATGATCTTATCGAGATCGTCGGCCTTGTCCGGATCCACCATCGCTGCTTCGAGCGCGCGCAGCTCGGCCGCCACCGCGCTCACGGGGCCTGCACCCTCCATCACTTCGGCGGCGGCGCTGCGGCCCGCCATCTCGCCCACGTCCTGGCTGAAATACCCGATGGTGATGCCGCGATCGACGGAGATCTGGCCCTCGTCCGGCTGCTCCTCCTTGGTGACCATGCGAAAGAGCGTGGTCTTTCCCGCGCCGTTGGGACCCACGAGGCCGATCTTCTCGCCCTTCTGAAGGGTGCCCGACGCCTCGATGAAAAGGATCCGGTGGCTGCTCTGCTTGCTGACGTTCTCGATGCGAATCATGGGTCTTTGAAACTTGACGATGGTGGATGGCGCAGAAAAGCCCGGCCATGAGGCCGGGCTTTTCATGGATGTGGTTCAGGATCTGGCGGCTTTAGGCCACGAACTGTCCGTGGCAGTGCTTGAACTTCTTGCCCGAACCGCAGGGGCAGGGCTCATTGCGGCTCACCCGACCCCAGCTGGAGGGGTCGTTCGGGTCGCGGGACGGCGTCGGCTCGGTGACTGCCGCGGCCGCGAAGCCGAGTGCCGGACCGGCCCCGAAGGCGCCGCCCTGGGCCAAGTCGAACTCGTTCTCGCCGGTCGCCGGATCGAGGTGCTGGGCGAACATGGGCGGCAGCTCCTGCGGCTCAGGCTGCTGGAACACCACCTGGATGCGCATGAGCTGGCCCGTCACCTGCTCGCGCAGGTGGCCGATCAGGCCGTTGAACAGCTCGAACGCCTCGGACTTGTACTCGTTGAGCGGATCGCGCTGGGCGAGACCACGCCAGCCGATGACCTGGCGCAGGTGGTCGAGGGTCACGAGGTGCTCGCGCCAGAGGTGGTCGAGGCTCTGCAGCAGAACCTGCTTCTCCACGTAGTTCATGACCTCGGCCGAGTTGGCCTCGATGCGCTGGGCATAAGCCTCGTCGGCCGCCTTGGTGATGCGCTCGCGGATCTCGTCGTCGGCAATGCCCTCTTCCTTGGCCCATTCCTCGACCGGCAGATCGAGGTTGAGGAAGTTGAGAACGTTTGCCTTGAGGCCTTCCACATCCCACTGCTCGGCATAGGCCTGCTCGGGTATGGCGCGGGAGACGATGTCCTCGATCACGCCGTGGCGCATGTCGTCGATGGTCTCGCGCACGCTCTCCTGCGCCATGAATTCCTTGCGCTGCTCGAACACGACCTTGCGCTGGTCGTTCATGACGTTGTCGTATTTCAGGATGTTCTTGCGAATGTCGAAGTTGCGAGCCTCGACCTTTGCCTGCGCCCGCTCGATGGCCTTGTTGATCCACGGGTGGATGATGGCCTCGCCTTCCTTCAGGCCGAGCTTCTGCAGCATGCCGTCCATGCGGTCGGAGCCGAAGATGCGCATCAGGTCGTCCTGGAGCGACAGGTAGAACTTGGAGCGGCCGGGATCGCCCTGCCGGCCGGAGCGGCCGCGCAGCTGGTTGTCGATGCGCCGCGACTCGTGACGCTCGGTGCCGAGCACGTAGAGGCCGCCGGCGGCGAGCGCCTTCTCCTTGAAGGACGCCACCTCGTCGAGGATCTCCTTCTCGCGGCGGGTGCGCTCCTCGCCCTCAACGCCGGCGAGCTCGCGCTCGATGCGCATCTTGGCGTTACCACCGAGCTGGATGTCGGTACCGCGGCCGGCCATGTTGGTGGCGATGGTGATCGCGCCCGGCACGCCGGCCTGGGCAACGATGAAGGCCTCCTGCTCGTGGAAGCGGGCGTTCAGCACCGCGAAGTGCTTCGTGCCGCGTCCGGCGCGGGCGTCCTGGTAGAGCGGCTCAAGCGCCAGCGGATCCTCGAAGTTGATGAGCTTGTAGCCCTCCTTGATCAGCATATCGGCCAGATGCTCGGATTTCTCGATCGAGGTGGTGCCGACCAGGATCGGCTGCCCTTTGGCGGAGGCCTCCTCGATGTCGCGGATCACCGCCTGATAGCGCTCCTCGAAGGTGCGGTAGACCTCATCGTCGTCGTCGATGCGGGCGACAGGCCGGTTGGTCGGGATCTCGACCACTTCGAGGTTGTAGATCTCCAGGAACTCATCGGCTTCTGTGGCCGCCGTGCCGGTCATGCCGCCGAGCTTGTCATAGAGGCGGAAGTAGTTCTGGAACGTGATGGAGGCGAGCGTCTGGTTCTCGGGCTGAACCTGAACCTTCTCCTTGGCCTCAAGCGCCTGGTGCAGGCCTTCTGAATAGCGGCGGCCCTGCATCATGCGGCCGGTGAACTCGTCGATGATGACAACTTCGCCGTTGCGGACGATGTAGTCCTTGTCGCGCTGGAACAGGGTGTGGGCGCGCAGCGCCTGGTTCATGTGGTGGACCAGGGTGGCGTTCTGGGCGTCGTAGAGATCGCCTTCCTTGAGCAGGCCGATCTCCCGCAGCAGCTCCTCGATCTTCTCGGTGCCGGCTTCGGTGAGCGCCACGGAGCGCTGCTTCTCGTCGAGCTCGTAATCGCTCTTATCGAGGCGCGGGATCACCACGTCGATGGCGTTGTAGAGGTCGGAGCGGTCGTCGAGGGGACCGGAGATGATGAGCGGCGTGCGGGCTTCGTCGACCAGGATCGAGTCCACCTCGTCCACGATGGCGAAGTTGTGGCCCCGCTGGACCATCTGCGCCATCTCGTACTTCATGTTGTCGCGCAGGTAATCGAAGCCGTATTCGTTGTTGGTGCCATAGGTAATGTCGGCCGCATAGGCCTGGGCGCGCTCCACATCGTCGAGCCCGTGGACGATCACGCCGACTGACAGCCCGAGGAAGCGGTAAATCTGCCCCATCCACTCCGAGTCGCGCTTGGCCAGGTAATCGTTCACGGTCACCACGTGCACGCCCTTGCCGGCGAGCGCATTCAGGTAGACCGGAAGGGTCGCCACCAGGGTCTTGCCCTCGCCGGTGCGCATCTCGGCGATCGAGCCCTCGTGGAGCACCATGCCGCCGATGAGCTGGACGTCGAAGTGGCGCTGGCCCAGCGTCCGCTTGGCCGCCTCGCGGACGGTGGCGAAGGCCGGAACCAGGATGTCGTCCAGGGTCTTGCCGGCCGCGAGCTGGGCCTTGAAGTCCTCCGTGCGGGCGCGGAGTTGCTCGTCGGACAGGGCCTCCAGTTCGGCCTCCATCGCGTTGATGGCCGCGATCTTGGGCCGGTAGGACTTCAGCCGGCGATCATTGACCGAGCCAAAGATTTTCTTCGCGAGAGAACCGAACATCGGGAGCCTTCGAAATTCCGTAAAGAGACAAGGGGGCGTTTGCGCCGCCTTATAGACCTAATCATGCCAGAGTGCATCTTAAAGGCTGTGCCTATAGTGGCGCAGCCTCAAGGGCTGCCCGAAGGGGCGTTCAAGACCCCGCGAGCGGCGATGCTGTGACATAAATATGCCATCACTTGCAAACGTAAACACATTCGGCCATCTGATCGTCGCTGTCCGTGGGCGATCACGCTCACCAGAGGAAACACGAATGAATCGCTCATTGAACGTCCGGAAGAGCCTTCTGACCCTCGGCGCCGCCCTGCCGCTCCTGGCCGGCCCTGCCCTCGCCCAGACCCCTCCCGCTCCGACCCCTCCTGCCCCCGCAACCTCGGCGGCTGCCGTTCCGGCTGTCGACCCTTCCAAGGTGGTGGCCCGCGTCAACGGCGTCGAGATCACGGAAGGCGACCTCGCCATCGCGGCCGAGGATTCGGCCCTGCAGATGCCCAACGTTCCCGACGAGCAGAAGCGCGAGCTTCTCACCGGCTACCTGATCGACCTGAAGCTCGGCGCCAAGGCAGCCGAAGCCGCCAAGGTCGGCAGCGGCGCCGAATTCGCCCGCAAGCTCGCCTATAACCGGGACAAGACCCTTCTCGACGAGTACCTCGAGCAGGAATCCAAGAAGGCCGTGACCCCGGAGGCCGCCCGCAAGCTCTATGACGAGACCGTCAAGAGCGTGCCGGCCGAGCAGGAGGTCCGCGCCCGCCACATCCTAGTGGAAAACGAGGACGAGGCCAAGACGATCGCAACCCGCGTGAAGGGCGGCGAGGACTTCGCCAAGGTGGCCGGCGAGGTCTCCAAGGACCCGGGCTCCAAGACCGATGGCGGCGATCTCGGCTTCTTCACCAAGGACCGCATGGTCGAGCCCTTCGCCGAAGCGGCCTTCAAGATGGAGGCCGGCCAGATCTCCGATCCCGTCAAGAGCCAGTTCGGCTGGCACGTGATCAAGGTCGAGGAAAAGCGCAACAAGCCGGCTCCGACCTTCGAGGAGACCAAGGACCAGGTGGAAACGTATCTTGCCCGCAAGGCCCAGCAGGACCTGATCCTCGGCCTGCGCAAGAACGCCAAGGTCGAGCGCCTGGATGCCAAGGGCAACCTTGTCGAGCAGAAGCAGCCGTAAGGCTTTAAGCTTCAAAAAAGTTCGGGGCGGCCTTCGGGCCGCCCTTTTCGTTTCAAGATGGCTTTGCCCGGCTAGGCAATGTCACTTGTTCGTACGGCCCAACCGGTTCGGATCGACACCGCCTTCGCGGTTGGTCTGGTTCTCGACATCGCCCTGGAATGTCGAGCCGCCGTCGAGGTCGCGCGGGTTCTCGCCGGACATGGTGGAGCCTTTCGACCGCCCGATACCCGGGTCGACTTCGAGGTCGCTGCGGGGCCGGTCCTGGGGTTGGGTCTTGGGATGCTTGCCTGTCACGGAAGGCCTCCATCGTTCTGAAGGCTAAGTCAACGACAGTGGCGAGGCGTCGTTCCGCGTCCCGGCAATGACGCTTCGTGAAGCTTGGACTTGACAAAAAGCCTTAAAAAACCACAGGTCGCGCTCGCAACGTCGTATCCCATCGACTCTTTCCCGAGTTCCTCATGTCCAAGACCGTGTCTCCGCTCGCGCCCACGTCGTTTCCGACGCTTCCCTCCCTCGAGGGCGTCAGGATTGCGACTGCGGAGGCCGGCATCCGTTATAAGAACCGGACGGACGTGCTCTATGTAACGCTGCCGAAGGACACGGCCGTGGCGGGTGTCTTCACCCGCTCCAAATGCCCGTCTGCTCCGGTCGACTGGTGCCGCAAGAATTTGACGAAGGGCACCGCACGGGCTCTGGTGGTGAACTCGGGCAACGCTAACGCCTTTACCGGCAAGAAGGGCGCGGAAGCGGTGAAGCTCACCGCCGATATCGCCGCCGAAGCCGCAGGCTGTCGCGCCTCGCAGGTCTTCATCGCGTCCACCGGCGTCATCGGCGAACCGCTCGACGCCAGTAAGTTTCAAGGCGTGCTAGCGGCCTGCGAGAAGAAGGCGAAATCCACCGGCTGGACCGATGCGGCCAAGGCCATCATGACCACCGACACCTTCCCGAAGGTGGCGACGCGCACGACCAAGATCGGCGGCGTCGACGTGACGATCAACGGCATTGCCAAGGGCGCCGGCATGATCGCCCCTGACATGGCGACCATGCTGTCCTTCATCTTCACCGATGCGCCGATCAATGCACCCGCGCTGCAGGCTCTGCTGAAGAAGGGCGCCGATAAGAGCTTCAACTGCGTGACGGTGGACAGCGATACCTCCACGTCCGACACGCTCCTGTTCTTCGCCACAGGCACTGCCGGCGCCAAGGGTGCGCCCACGATCTCGCTGCCGAGCGACCGGCGTCTCAAGGAGTTCCGCGCGGCGCTCGAAAGCCTCCTGTGCGATCTTGCCCAGCAGGTCGCCCGCGATGGCGAAGGCGCGCGCAAGTTCGTGACCGTGAAGGTCACCGGCGCCACGGGCGCAACGTCCGCCAAGCGCATCGCCATGGCAATCGCCAACTCGCCCCTGGTGAAGACCGCTGTGGCCGGCGAGGACGCCAACTGGGGCCGCGTGGTCATGGCGGTGGGCAAGGCCGGCGAGCCCGCCGAGCGGGACAAGCTCGCGATCTGGTTCGGCGACATCCGCGTCGCCGTGAAGGGCGCCCGCGATCCGGATTACGACGAGGCCAGAACCTCAACCTACATGAAGGGCGACGAGATCACGATCCGCGTCGATCTCGGCCTCGGCCGCGGCGAGGCGACCGCCTGGACCTGCGACCTCACCAAGGCCTATGTGGAGATCAACGGCGACTACCGGAGCTGATAGACTCTGGCTATGGGACGACCGTGATCTTCCGTTTGATGAGAATACGCATTGGCCCACCGAAACGGTTGGTCCCGGTGAAGACATAGGCGAACTCGTCTGGACCCTTATAGCCAGGCTTGGCAATGTAGTAGGGGTTGAGACCCTGCACGCCAGCTCGCCCGATCTTGGGCTGCTGGATGATTTTAGCCTCCTCGATCGCCCCAGGAATGCCGTTCAGGCCGAACCTGCAGCCCTTGCCAGCGCTAACGGTCATCGGACCTTCAAGCTCAGCGGAGTCGCCGTTGAAGTAGAGCGGTGGCATGGTGCATTGTGCCATGGCCACATTCATTGATCCGAAAAACGTAAGAAAACCCGCAATTGCGGCGACGTGACCGAAACTCCGCATAACATCCCCCATAATGCAAAATTTATAACATTATATCATTGTTATGTCCACAACTATGGAACGCATTGAGTTCGTCTGTGGAATGTGGTGAGTGAGCCCGCATCATGAGCACCACTTCACCCCCTCTCAAGCTCACCCTCGTCGTTGCCGTCGCCCTGATCGACACGGACAACCGCATTCTTCTGGCGCAGCGCCCGGAGGGAAAGCAACTGGCGGGTTTGTGGGAATTTCCCGGCGGCAAGGTGGAGCCGGGCGAGCGGCCGGAGGAGACGTTGATCCGGGAGCTGCGCGAGGAGCTCGGAATCACCGTGAAAGAGCCCTGCCTCGCGCCGCTGACCTTCGCGAGCTATCCATATGAAACCTTCCACCTGCTCATGCCGCTCTACGTCTGCCGCCGCTGGGAGGGCTTCGTGCAGCCGATGGAGGGACAGGGGCTGAAATGGGTCAAGCCGCAGGAGCTGCGTTCCTACCCCATGCCGCCGGCCGATGAGCCGCTGATTCCCTTCCTCGTCGATCTCCTGGTCTGAGATCGCGCATGTCCGCCACAAAAGGAGAAGCCACCGCGCTTCCCGCAGCCCCGACCCCAGTGTTCATGGCGACGAACCTCCTCGTCTGCTCGATGCTGTGGTCCACTTCCTTCCTGTTCATCAAACTGAGCGGAAACATCAACCCCTTCGTGCTGGCCTCCATCCGTGGCCTCGTCGGTGCGTCCGCTCTCGCCTTGTGGTTCGCCGTGCAGGCCAAGAGCTTCCGCCCCGACAATGGCCAATGGCACCATTGGGTGATCCTCGGCGCCTTTAACGGTTGGATCCCGAACGTCTTGACGGCATATGCGCTGCCCCAGATCGGAACCGCTCCGGCGGCCATGATCCAGGCGTCCGGACCGCTCATCGTCGCGGTTCTGTCGCACCTGCTTTACGCGGACGAGCGGCTGACCCCGCGGCGCTTCGTGGGCGTCATCGTCGGCCTTGCCGGCATGGGCATTCTCATCGGCCCTGCAGCCCTGCCGGACAGCGGCATCAGCCCCTGGGGCGCGCTGATCATGGTGACGACCGCTCTCAGCTATGCCACCGCAAACCTCTACGTCCGCTCCATCAAACAGGCGGACCCGGCGCGCCTCGCTCTCGGTCAGCAGATCTGCTCCGCCATTCCGGCGACCATGCTGGCGCTCGTCTTCGCAAGCCCTTCCGCTTTCGCGGCCGTACCGGACAGCGCGGCGTCGCTGTTGGCGCTGGGCATCGTCTCCACCGCCCTGCCGATCCTGCTCTTCATGCGTCTCATCCGCCGCGCCGGTCCGACCCGGGCTTCGATGGTCGGCTATCTCCAGCCGGTCTGGACGACGATCCTTGCCGTCCTCTTCCTCAACGAGCAGATCGGCCTGCGTGAGGCCATCGGCGGCGCCGTGGTGCTGACCGGCGTGGCGCTGGTGTCGTTGAGCGGGCGGCTCAGATCAGCTCGCTGAGCATGGCGCGCGTTTCAAGCGGGATCTCCACCGGGCGCTGGGTTTCACGGTCCACATAGACATGGACGAAGTGCCCCTGCGCGGCGGCCGCTTGAGCCCCTTGCTTGAAGATGCCGATCCGGTAGCGCACGGAGGAACGCCCAAGATGCGCCACCGCAATTCCTGCCTCCAGCGCGTCGGGAAAGGCGACGCTCTCGAAATAGGTACAGCCCGACTCAACCACGAGGCCGATGACGGGACTTTCGGTGATCGCAAGCAGTCCCTTCTCGACAAGCCAACCGTTCACGGCGCTGTCGAAATACGAGTAGTAATGCACGTTGTTCACGTGCCCATAGGCGTCGTTGTCCATCCAGCGGGTGGCGATGGGGCGAAACAGCTTGAAGGCAGAGCGCTCAGAGCGCGAGGGACGATCCGTCATATCGCTCCTCACCACGCCGCTTCGTAGATCGCGCGCGCATCGTCCAGCGTGAGCGGGCGCGGATTGTTCACGAGAAGCCGGGTCTGCTTCATGGCATCCTCGGCCATAATCGGCACAGCATCCTGCGGAATGCCGACATCGCGCAGGCGCGGCTGCAGGCCAACCTTGGTGCAGAGGGAGGCTAAAGCCTCGACGAAGGCCGATCCCGTCGCGCGACTTTCGAGTTCGGGGAAGGCATAGGGCGCAAGGTCTGCGTAAGATCGCTCACAGACGCTCGCATTGAAGCGCAGCACATGCGGCAGCACGAGGGCGTTAGAGAGCCCGTGCGGAATGCCGAAATGCCCGCCGATGGGATAGGCCAGCGCATGCACGGCCGCGACCGGCGAATTGGCGAAGGCTTGGCCCGCCAGCATGGAGCCGAGCAGCATGGCCGAGCGCGCCTCCACATCCTGTCCTTGATGCACCGCGCGCTCGATGTTGCGCCCGAGCAGGCGCAGCGCCTCCTTGGCAAGCGCCTGCGAGATCGGATTGTTGTTGGCGCTCGTCGACGTATAGGCCTCGATGGCGTGCACCATCGCGTCGATGCCGGTCGCTGCCGTCACATGGGGCGGGAGACCGAGCGTGAGGTCCGGATCGAGCAGCGCGATATCGGGGATGATAAGGGGCGAGACCACGCCCTTCTTCTCGTGCGCGCCGGTGGTGACGATGGAAATCGGCGTCACCTCCGATCCCGTTCCCGCCGTAGTGGGAATGGCGAGCAGCGGCAGACGCGGTCCTTTCGCGACTCCGACGCCATAGATGTCGGCAAGGGTCTCACCGCTGGCAGCCAGCAGCGCCACGAGCTTTGCCACATCGATGGAGGAGCCACCGCCGAAGCCGATCACGGCCCGTGCGTCGAACGCTTTCGCTTTCTCAACCGCAGCCAGCACTACGTCTTCCGGCGGATCGGCCACCACGGCGTCGAACACGTCGACGGCGACGCCTGCCTCCTCCAAAGCACGGAGGGCCGGCGCAACGAGCCCGGCTTTCACCAGACCGGCATCGGTGACGAGCGCCACCCGCGATCCGAGGCGCTGGGCCGCAATCTCGCCGAGGCGCACGATGCTGCCGGAGCCGAAAATGAGGGACGGAGCGGTGTTGAAGGTGAACGGCGACATGGATGCTTCCTTTGGCGCCGAAGATGCCTCGTGCGTGCCGAGGCAGCAACCCGGATCCCTTACACCCTTAGGAGAACGCCCTAATCTTTGAACTCCTCAATGGCATCCACCTTGTTTGGATAGAACGCGAGATGCTCCTTGATGGTGGCGACCGAGGGGAACGGCTGCTCATAGCTCCAAGCCGCATTCTCCCGCACGAGCCCGCCTCCGTTGACGGTGAAATAGGAGGCCTCGCCCTTGTAGGGGCAATGGGTGTGGCGATCAGTCGAGTCCAGGAGATCCATGTGCACATCCTCCCGTGGGATGTACTGCACCGGCGGGTAATTCGCCTCCTGCAGGGTGAGCGCCTGCGTGGTCTCCGCGACGATGAAGCCGCCGAGCATGACCCGGATTCGGTTCGGGTTCTTCGTGATGGTGATCGGATGATCCGGGCCGGGCTCCTTCATGGCGCTTCCTTCTCCAAGACAGGCTCTCTGGAGAATGAAGATAGGGCAACCTGGTTGCACCCCAAGACGCGAGCCGGCCGGCTACTCCTTCTCAGGCTTCGGCACGCCTTCCTTCACGCCGAGCACATCCGCAAGCCGCACCTTGGCGGAGCCGGGGCGCAGGGGCTTCTGCTGACTCTCGTGCGGCGTCCAGCCGGACAACCAGACGATCTCGAAAGTGGCCGGGATCCGGCCGTCTGGCTCGCCGAAGCGCTCGGCGTAGATCTCAGCCGCCCGGATCAGCGTTGCACGTCGCAATGGTGTCCGACGGCGATCGTTCAGCGCATTGGTCAGCCCCATCTGGCGCAGGTCGCGCATGAGCGCGAAGGCATTGGCATAGCGCACCCGGACGACGTCGGAATCCGTCACCGGCAGGGCAAAGCCCGCACGCTGGAGCAGGCTGCCGATGTCGCGAAGATCCGCGAAGGGTGCCACCCGGGGGCTGACGCCGCCCTCAACCTCCGCTTCGGCCTGGGTGAGGGATTGGCGCAGCTCGGCGAGCGTGCTCCCGCCGAGCAACGCTCCGACGAAAAGACCGTCGGGCTTAAGGGCACGCCGGATCTGGATGAGGGAGCCCGGCAGGTCGTTGACGGAATGCAGCGCCAAGAGCGACACGGCGAGATCGAAGCGTTCGCCCGAGAACGGCAGCCGCTCCTCGTCGCCCAGGATGCTTCCCGGCTCCGGCACCGGCGAGAGGCGGATCACCGTCCCGGCGCGGCCGCTCCGGCGCAGGGCCTCCGCCGCAGCCGGCGTGGGGGTGCCCACGTCAAGCGCGAGCGGAAATTCCCGCAGCACGGCCGAGAGCCGCTCCTCCAAGTCCTCGATGGCGCGGACCAGCAGGAAGTCGGCATAACCCTGGTGCAGCGCACGCGACAGGCGGCGGCGAACGAGGGGGCGATCGAAGACGAGAGGCGTGCTCATGAGGCGCTGGATATGGCGTGGGCCGGGCCAAGGTCCAAGGGTTTTTTGATGGCCCAACAGGGAGGTGGCAGGAGATGGCTCATCGGCTAAGCTTTGCCCATGAGCGTGCCCCTCGACGTTGAGCCCATTCAACTCCGCGCCCGCCTCCGTTATGGAGTGCGGGAGGCCTGGCGCTCGGCGCTCGGCCTCCTCTACCCGCCAACCTGCATCGCCTGCCAGGCGGCCACGGGCGAGCCCCACACCCTCTGCGCTGCCTGCTGGTCGGGCGTTCGCTTCATTGAGCGTCCCTATTGCGAGCGGCTTGGGACACCCTTCGCCATTGATCTCGGCCAGCCGCTGCTCTCGCCGGCGGCCATCGCTGACCCGCCGGTGTTTCAGCGGGCCCGGGCTGTCGCGGAATATGACGGCACCGCGAGCCTTCTCGTTCACCGCCTGAAATACAATGACCGCCTTGAACTCGCCCGGGCGCTCGGCGGGATGATGACCCGAGCCGGGGCGGAGCTCCTAGTGGACACGGATGTGATCGTCCCGGTGCCGCTCCACCGCTGGCGGCTCTGGTGGCGGCGATTCAATCAGGCGATGGCGTTGGCAAGAGTTGTATCCGCCGAGAGCGGCCTGCCCTGTGATCCGTTCCTGCTCGCCCGCGTCAAGCGCACCCGGCGGCAGGTGGGGCTCACGAAGGCGCAGCGGCAGGAGAACCTGCAGGGCGCCTTCCGCGTCCCCGCCGAAGTTAAGGCGCGGCTGCAGGGCAAGCGGGTGCTCCTCGTCGACGACGTGCTGACCACCGGGGCCACGGCCAACGCGGCCTCGCGGGCGCTCCTGCGCGGCGGTGCGGCTTCCGTGGATGTTCTGGCCTTCGCCCGTGTGGTGAAGGAGTTGTGACACAGGCGCAAAGCTTCCTATATCCCTCCCGAACACAGGAGATTGTCCGACGATGCCTGCCATCATGATCTACACCAAGAGCTGGTGCCCCTATTGCTCGGCCGCCAAGAAGCTTCTCAGCGAGAAGGGTGCCGCGTTCACCGAGATCGATATTGAGAAGAAGCCCGAAGCCAGGGCCGAGATGATCCAGAAGGCCAAGGGCCGCTCGACCGTGCCGCAGATCTTCATCGGCGAAAAGCATGTCGGCGGCTGCGATGATCTGTATGATCTTGATGACAGGGGCCAGCTTGAGCCTTTATTGCAGGCCTGACGGAGACCGATTGTCCATGAACCCGACCCGCTTCACCGCCGCCTGCATCCAGATGCGCTCCGGACGCGACGTCCTCAAGAACCGGGATGACGCGGTGGCCTTGGTGCGCCAGGCGGCAGACCAGGGCGCACATTTCGCCCAGACACCGGAAATGACGTCGCTCGTCTGCCGCGACCGGGCCGAGCTGTTCGACAAGGTCGGGCCGGAGGCGCAGGATCCGGTGCTCGCGTCCTTACGCGAAGTGGCGCGGGAGCGGGGCATCATGGTCCAGATCGGCTCCATCGCCGTGAAGGAAGGCGACAAGGTCGCCAACAGGGCCTTCCTGATCGACCAGGGCGGCGAGGTCATCACGTCCTACGACAAGATCCACCTCTATGACGTGGATCTGCCGAACGGCGAGAGCTGGCGCGAATCGGCCACCTACACGGGCGGTGCCTCGGCCGTGGCCGCCGAGACGCCCTGGGGCTATCTCGGCATGACCATCTGCTACGACGTGCGCTTTGCCGCCCTCTACAAGGCGCTTGCCGAGAATGGCGCATCCTTCCTGTCGGCGCCTGCCGCCTTCACCAAGCAGACGGGCGAGGCGCACTGGCATATCCTGCACCGGGCGCGCGCCATAGAGACAGGATCCTTCATGATCTCCGCCGCGCAAGCGGGGCTTCACGAGGACGGGCGCGAGACCTACGGCCATTCGCTGATCATCGATCCCTGGGGCCGGATTCTGGCGGAAGGCGGCACGGAGCCCGGCGTCTTTCTGGCCGAGATCGACACCGCCCTCGTGGCCGAGGTGCGCGGACGCATTCCCATCCTCAAGAACGCCCGTCCCTTCAGGGTCGAGGTCGTGCCAACCATTGAAACGGATCGGGCGGCCACCGCCTGATCTCTTCCCTTTCAGCTACACAATCCATACGTCTCACCAGGACATGATCAAGTACGCCCTGGCCTGCGATCAGGCCCATGAGTTCGAGAGCTGGTTTCCTTCAAGCGACGCATTCGAGACGCAGCGCAAGCGCGGCTTCGTGACCTGTCCGTTCTGCAACTCCGCCAAGGTCGAGAAGCAGATCATGGCTCCGTCGGTCGCCCGCACGGACAAGGCACCGGCTGCGCCGGCTCCGGAGCCGCAGCCCATGGCGGTTCTCTCGGACCGGGAGCGCGAATTGCGCGCGGCTCTGCGGGCGTTGCGCGAGCACGTGATGAAGAACTCGGAGAACGTGGGCAAAGGCTTCGTCGAGGAGGCACGCAAGATGCATTACGGCGAGACGGAAGAGCGCTCGATCTACGGCGAGGCGGACCTTGCCGAGGCCCAGGCGCTCCTGGAGGAAGGTATCGATGTGCTTCCTCTGCCCATCGTGCCGGATGACCGAAACTGAAGATCCCGCCTCTGATCCTCAAATTGTCGGCTGCGGCTGCCATTATCCTGGCAGCCTTGCTCGGCGTGGCGTTCTGGCTGCTTCGGTCGGAGACGCTTCCAAGCCTGCTCGGGAATATGCCGGTGCGCAGAAATCCTGCGGAATGGGAACACGTGAGCCGCCTGATGACGGACCAGCTTCGTCGCAAACTGCCTCCCGGCAGCGGGAAGGAGTCCACGGTCGAAGCGTTGAGGTCACAAGGCTTCAAGGCTGTGGGATCGGCTGACGACAAAGGCTGGCGATTTCTGTTCGAGCGCCAGGATTTTCCCTGCGTCGAGCGGTTCATCGTTCACCTCACATTCGATGATGCCGATCGCCTGCAGGACGTTCGCGGCTATTATCGTCCCGTCTGCTTGTGACCTCGACCTTTCCCGCTCATGCTCCATCTGTGCCTGAGCGGCAGTTCAGGGATTGCGTTTGACCGTCTTCTTCACCAGCGACACCCATTTCGGCGACCCCAGGGTGTTGCGCATCGACAAGCGTCCGTTCAAGACGATTCCTGAGCATGACGACGCGCTCATCGCCAACTGGAACGCGGTTGTCTCAGCCGACGACGAGGTCTGGCATCTGGGTGACTTCGCCCTGCATGTTCGCCCGGAGCGGGTCGACGAGCTGCTGGGGCTGCTCAACGGCCAAAAACACCTGATCACCGGCAACAACGATGGCGCGGCAACTCTTGCCGCCAAAGGCTGGCAGAGCGTGCAATCCTACGCCGAGCTAATGCTCGACGGCCATGCGGTGGTGATGTGCCACTACGCCTTCCGCACCTGGAAGAACATGGGCCGCGGCTGGATCGACCTGCACGGCCACTCCCATGGCAAGCTCAAGCCCCAGACCCGGCAATACGATGTGGGCGTGGATGCTTTCGATTACCGCCCGGTTACGCTCGAAACGATCCTTGGCACACGGCGCCGGCGCGCGGCTGCCAAGACGGCCTGACTCAGCAGAGTTGCTCCTGGTTTTGTGAGTGGACGGAACCGTTTTCGGACGCTCTACCCGAACCATTCCCCACGACACCGGTTGGGCGTGAAAGGAGTCACGGATGGATCTGCCGAAGAAGGACTTGAGGCCAACTCGACGAGTCTCGCTGATGCGCCGGTTCTTCGACAGCGAAGCCTCGGGCGGCATGATCCTCATGGGCGTGACGGTGATCGCCCTCGTGATCGCCAACTCGCCCCTGGCCGATGCCTATTTCGGCCTGCTCAAGACCTATGTTCTGGGCCTGAGCGTTCTGCACTGGATCAACGATGCGCTCATGGCAGTGTTCTTCCTGCTGGTGGGTCTCGAAATTAAGCGCGAGATGCTCGACGGGCAGCTCTCCACTTGGCCACGGCGCATGCTGCCGGGCATCGCGGCCCTCGGCGGCATGGTCGTGCCGGCGCTCGTTTATCTCGCGATTACCTGGAACGAGCCGCATCTCCGCTCCGGCTGGGCCATCCCAGCCGCCACCGACATCGCCTTTGCTCTCGGCGTCCTGGCGATCCTCGGCTCCAGGGTGCCGACTTCCCTCAAGATCTTCCTGACCGCGCTGGCGATCCTCGATGATCTCGGGGCGATCATCATCATTGCCCTGTTCTACACGAGCGACCTGTCGCTGATGATGCTGGGCGCGGCTGCCCTCTGCCTCATCGTGCTGGTGGCCTTCAACCGTTTTGGGATCGTGTCGCTTCTGCCCTATCTCACTGTTGGCGCGGTGCTGTGGTTCTTCGTCCTGAAATCGGGCATCCATGCCACGCTGGCCGGTGTCGCATTGGCGCTCACCATTCCACTCCAGGCCGACCCGAAGAAAACACGCGCCGAGGATGCGCCTCTTCACCGGCTCGAGCACGCCCTGCATGGGCCTGTTGCCTATGCGATCATCCCGATCTTCGGCCTCGCCAATGCAGGCGTGTCCTTGTCCGGGCTTTCGCTCGATGCAATCTTAAGCCCCCTGCCGCTGGGCATCGCCCTGGGTCTCTTCGTCGGCAAGCAGGTGGGCGTCTACGCCTTCTCGGAGCTGGCGATCAGGCTCAACCTGGCCGATATCCCGGCCGGAGCAACGCGGGCCCAATGCTACGGCGTGGCGCTCCTCTGCGGCATCGGCTTCACCATGAGCCTGTTCATCGGGGCGCTCGCCTTCCCGGGGCAGCCGGAGCTGAGCGATGCCACCAAGATCGGCGTGCTCATGGGTTCCGCCCTCTCGGCGCTGGCAGGCTATCTGGTGCTCAGCGTTGCCCCGCGGGAGCAGCCGCTCAAGCCTTCGAGGCCAGCAGCATATAATTGACGGCGGTGTCGCGGGATAACGACCAGCTGTCCCTCAAAGGGTTATAGGCAACACCGGAGAGATCGTGGACGGCGAAGCCTGCCGTCCGGATCGCATCCGTCAGCTCCTCGGGGATGACGAACTTGTCCCATTCGTGGGTGCCCTTGGGCAGCCAGCCCAGGATGTACTCGGCCCCCACGATGGCGGACGCGAAGGAGCGCAGGGTCCGGTTGATCGTCGCCATGGCAAGAGCCCCCCCCGGCTTCACCGCTTGGGCGCAGGCGCTCACGAAGGCCTGCCGATCGGCTACATGCTCCACCACCTCCATGGCGAGCACCATGTCGAAGGTCTCACCCCTGGCGACCACGGCTTCCACGGTCTCGTTGCGGTAATCGACGCTCACCCCCGCACGCTCCGCATGAAGCCGGGCGACGGAGATGTTCGTGGGGGCAGGATCGAGGCCCGTCACTGTCGCTCCCAGGCGGGCGAGCGGCTCCGAAAGGACCCCGCCGCCGCAACCAACGTCCAGGATGGAGATCCCCTCCAGCGAGCGGGCCGAACGCGGGTCGCGCCCGAAGCGGCGGCAGGCCTCGTCACGGATGTAGGCCAAGCGTACCGGATTGAACTTGTGCAGGACCTTCATGGGCCCTTTCGGGTCCCACCAGGTCTCGGCGATCTTGTCGAAACGGGCGACCTCGGCGGGGTCAATGGTGGTGGATGCGCCGTGGGTCATTGAAGGCTGATTCCTTAAGGCAAAGAATTGATTCCCGCGCGTTGACAGGGCGCGGCCCTACCGTCATGTATACGCGCCTTTCGCGCCGCGAAGGGCAAAATTTTCCCTGAACCCTTAACGGCCTTCTTCGACCATGCCCCGTCTTGTCATGAAGTTCGGCGGAACATCCGTCGCCACCGTAGAGCGCATTCGCAACGTGGCCCGGCATGTGAAACGCGAGGTCGAGGCTGGCTACGACGTAGCCGTGGTAGTGTCCGCCATGGCGGGCAAGACCAACGAGCTCGTCGGCTGGGTGAAGGAGGCATCAAGCCTCTACGATTCCAAGGAATACGACGTGGTCGTCGCCTCCGGCGAACAGGTGACCTCCGGCCTTCTGGCACTCGCCTTGCAGGAAATGGGCCTCGAGGCGCGCTCCTGGCAGGGCTGGCAGATCCCAATCATGACCTCGGAGGCCCACGGCTCGGCCCGCATCGCCGCCATCGACGGCACCGGGATCATCAAGGGCTTCACGGACGCCAAGGAAGTGGCCGTCGTATCCGGCTTCCAGGGCATGCATCAGCCCTCGGGCCGCATCACGACACTTGGCCGCGGCGGCTCCGACACCAGCGCTGTGGCGCTGGCCGCCGCCATCCAGGCCGAGCGCTGCGACATCTACACGGATGTCGACGGCGTCTACACCACCGATCCGCGCATCGTGCCCAAGGCCCGGCGCCTGGATAGGGTTTCTTACGAGGAAATGCTGGAAATGGCCTCGCTCGGGGCCAAGGTGCTGCAGGTGCGCTCGGTGGAGCTCGCCATGATGCACCGCGTTCCCACTTATGTTCGCTCCAGCTTCGACGATCCCGCCGATCCCAAGCTCGGCACCCTCATCTGCGACGAGGAAGACATCATGGAACAGCAGATTGTCACGGGCATCGCCTATTCGCGCGACGAAGCCCAGATCACGCTGCGGGACATTGCCGACAAGCCTGGCATCGCGGCTTCGATCTTCGTACCCCTGGCCGACGCCAACATCAACGTGGACATGATCATCCAGGTCGTGTCCGACAACGCAGCCACCACGGACCTGACCTTCACAGTGCCCACCGCCGATTACGAGCGGGCCTGCGCGATCCTGAACGAGCGCCGGGACGAGATCCGGTTCCAGGATCTCCAGGGCGCCACGGACGTGGTGAAGGTCTCGGCCATCGGCGTTGGCATGCGTAGCCATGCGGGCGTGGCAGCCCGGGCCTTCAAGGCCTTGGCCGACAAGGGCATCAACATCCGGGCGATCACGACCTCTGAGATTAAATTCTCGGTGCTGATCGAATCGGCCTATACGGAGCTTGCGGTTCGCACGCTCCACTCGCTATACGGCCTTGATCAAGCCTGATTGACGAGGGATTGGTCGGGCTGCGACAGTGAACATGCCGGCCGCCGGTCCGCCCTGCCGGCCCTGATAGGACGGGAACAGAGAAGCTCATGCCAAGCGCTCCCGGCGGTCCGCGCCTTCTGCTGCGCCGCCTCCGCGAGATCATGGCGGAGCCGGTCGGGGCGCAGGACCGTCTCGACAAGATCGTCACCCAGATCGCCGCCAACATGGTGGCGGAGGTGTGCTCCGTCTATGTGATGCGTGGCGACGGCGTGCTCGAACTCTTTGCCACCGAAGGCCTGAACCGGGAGGCCGTCCATCTCACCGTCATGCGCTCGGGCGAGGGCCTCGTCGGCCTCATCGCAGCGACGGCAGAGCCTCTGGCCCTGTCCGACGCCCAGAGCCACCCGGCCTTCTCCTACAAGCCCGAGACCGGCGAAGAGATCTACCACGCCTTCCTGGGCGTGCCCCTGCTGCGCGCCGGCAATACTCTGGGCGTTCTCGTCGTCCAGAACCGCACCTATCGGGTCTACACCGAGGAAGAGGTCGAGGCCCTTCAGACCACCGCCATGGTGGTAGCCGAGATGCTCGCCACGGGCGAGCTGCAGGCGCTGGCTCCGGTCGATACCGGCATTGCGCTCCGCCGCCCCGTCTACCAGAAGGGCGTTGCCCTGGCCGATGGCGTCGGTCTCGGCCATGTGGTGCTCCACGAGCCGCGGGTCGTGGTTAAAAACCTGATCGCCGAGAACATCGAGACGGAGCTGAAGCGGCTGGATGCCGCCATCGGCGAGGTGCGCCTGTCCATCGACGAGCTCATCGAGCGCGGCGACGTCGCCCATCATGGCGAGCACAGGGAGGTTCTGGAGACCTTCCGCATGTTCGCCCACGACCAGGGCTGGCTTAGGCGCATGCGCGAGGCAGTGACATCAGGCCTGACAGCGGAAGCCGCCGTCGAGCGGGTGCAGTCCGACAACCGCGCTCGCATGCTGCGCCAGACAGATCCCTACCTTCGCGAGCGCCTGCACGATCTCGACGATCTCGCCAATCGCCTGCTTCACCGGCTGGTGGGCCGGGAATTCGTCACCGAGCGCGAGAACCTTCCCGAGAACGCCATCCTCGTGGCTCGCTCCATGGGCCCGGCGGCTCTCCTCGACTACGACCGCTCGCGCCTGCGCGGCCTTGTGCTCGAAGAGGGCGGACCGACGAGCCACATCGCCATCGTGGCCAGGGCGCTGGGCATCCCGGCGGTCGGCGAGGTCTCGAACGCAACCTCGCTCACGGAACCGGGCGACGCCATCATCGTCGACGGCGCCGCCGGCGAGGTTCAGATCCGGCCCAACCCGGACGTGGAGGCGGCCTATGCCGAGAAGGCGCGGCTGCGCGCCCGCCGGCAGGAGCAGTACCTCAAGCTGCGGGATGTGCCCTCCGTCACCAAAGACGGTGTCGAGGTGACCCTGCAGCTCAATGCCGGCCTCGTGGTCGACCTGCCGCATTTGGCTGAGACGGGGGCTGCAGGCGTCGGCCTGTTCCGCACCGAGCTGCAGTTCATGATCGCCGAGCGCATGCCCTCGGCCTCCGAGCAGCAGGCGCTCTACAGCACCGTCTTCGCAGAAGCCGGCGACCGGCCCGTCACCTTCCGCACCCTCGATATCGGCGGCGACAAGATCCTGCCCTACATGCAGTCCGTCGAGGAGGAGAACCCGGCCCTAGGCTGGCGCGCCATCCGCATCGGGCTTGATCGTCCGGGCCTGCTGCGCGCCCAGATCCGCGCTCTGCTCAAGGCGGCCGCCGGCCGGCCCCTGAAGATCATGTTCCCCATGGTGGCGACCTGCGACGAGTTCGAGCGGGCGAAGCAGTATGTGGAGCGCGAGAAGGTCCACCTCGCCAACCATGGCCATCCGCTGCCGTCGGACCTGAAGCTCGGGGTGATGCTGGAGGTTCCGTCCCTCCTGTTCCAGCTCAAGGAAATCTGCGCGAGCGCCGATTTCATCTCGCTCGGTACCAACGACCTGATGCAGTTCCTCTTCGCCAGTGATCGCGAGAACCGGCGCGTAGCCGACCGCTTCGATCCGCTGAGCGCGCCCATGCTGCGAGCCCTGAACATGGTGGCGGAGCATGCCGAGGCCTCCGGTTGCATGGCGACGGTCTGCGGCGAGGTGGGCGGACGTCCTCTCGAGGCCATGGCCCTGATCGGCCTCGGCTTCCGCTCGCTGTCTATGTCCCCGGCCTCCATTGGCCCGGTCAAGGCCATGCTGCTGGAGATGAACGTCGCGGAGGTCAGCGCCCTGATCCGCGAGGAACTTAAAACTGCCGGGGGCGGCCAAACGCTGCGCCCGAAGCTCGCCCATTTTGCGGAAACGCATGGTATCCCGGTCTGATGTCGATTGCCCCTCCCTCTGATCGCCTGAACGCTATTCTCGCCCGCCATGACATCATCACGGCGACGCTCAATGCTGGGCCCGACCCGGAGACCTTCGTCTCCCTCTCCCGCGAACTCGCAGAGCTCGATGGGGTGGTGGAGGCCATCCGGGCCTATCGGGCCATGGAGGACAATCTGCAAGGATTGCAGGCCATGCTCGAGGATCCATCGATGGATTCCGAGATGCGCTCGCTCGCTGAAGACGAGTTGCCCCAGGCCCGGGAGGACCTAGAGAAGGCCGCCCAGGACCTGCGCCTGATGCTGCTGCCCAAGGATGAGGCGGACGAGAAGAGCGCCATCCTTGAAATCCGCGCCGGCACCGGCGGCGACGAAGCCGCCCTCTTCGCTGGCGATTTGCTGCGCATGTACACGCGCTATGCGGACCTCAAAGGCTGGAAGGTCGAGATCGTCTCCGAGAGCGAGGGCACAGCGGGCGGCTACAAGGAAGTGGTGGCCGAGATCAAGGGCCGGAGCGTGTTCGCCCGCCTCAAGTTCGAGAGCGGCGTCCACCGGGTCCAGCGCGTGCCGGACACGGAAACGCAAGGCCGCATCCACACCTCCGCCGCCACCGTGGCCGTATTGCCCGAGGCCGAGGACGTGGACATTGTGCTCAACGATGCGGACCTGAAGATCGACACCATGCGGGCGCAGGGCGCCGGCGGCCAGCACGTGAACAAGACCGAATCGGCGATCCGCATCACGCATATCCCCAGCGGAATGGTGGTGTTCGTTCAGGACGAGCGCTCCCAGCACAAGAACCGCGCCCGGGCCATGGCGCTGCTGCGCGCCCGCCTCTATGACGCCGAGCGCACCGCCAAGGACGCGGCCCGCGCCGCTGACCGCAAGGCGCAGGTGGGATCCGGCGACCGTTCGGAGCGCATCCGCACCTACAACTTCCCGCAGGGGCGCGTGACCGACCACCGGATCAATCTGACCCTCTACAAGCTGGAGGAAGTGATGGCGGGCAACGCCCTCGACGAGCTGATCGACGCCCTCGTGACCGAGCATCAGGCTGCCCAGCTCGCCGCCCAGGATCAGGCGGCATGATCGAGGGCAGGATTGAAGGCCTCAGCCACATCACGCTCATTACCCGTGACCTTGTCCGCATGACTGCCATCGTTGAAGGGGCGCTCGGCGGCCGGGAGATCTATTCCTCCGGCGACGACACCTTCTCCGTCTCCCGCGAAAAGTTCTTCGATGTGGGCGGGCTCTGGATTGCCGTGATGGAGGGCGAGAGCCTGCCCAGCCGCACCTACAACCATATTGCCTTCAAGATCCCGGCTGCAGCGATTGATGCGTATCGTCAGCGGATCGAAGCGCTGGGACTGGAAATCCGCGAATCCCGCCCACGGATCGAGGGCGAAGGGCATTCGCTCTATTTTTACGACGACGACAACCATCTGTTCGAGCTCCACACCGGCACCCTGGACGAGCGGCTGGAACGCTACCGGCAGGGCCGGAATCCTTGAAAACCCGCGCTGGCGCCTTGAGGGAGCTGCGCCGGACCCTCGTCGAGGCTGGATTCGAGACCGCAGCCCTGGATGCCCGGCTGCTTCTCCTGCAAGCCCTCGGGATCTCCGCCACGGAGCTAATCACAGAACCCGATGTGCTCCTGACCTCGGAGCAGGCTGAAACCCTCTCCGCCTTCGTCCGGCGCCGCCTGAGTCATGAGCCGGTCGCCCGGATCGTCGGGGAGCGGGAGTTCTGGGGTCTCTCCTTCCGCCTCTCGCCGGAGACCCTGGTGCCCAGGCCCGACACGGAAACCCTGGTCGAAACCGCCCTCGACCTTCTCTCCGATCGTCAGGCGCCTCTGAGGATGGTGGATTTCGGCACCGGCTCCGGCTGCATCCTGGTTGCCCTGCTCCATGAACTGCCGAACGCCACCGGGCTCGGGGTCGACCTGTCTTTTGGCGCTCTTGTGACAGCCCGTGCCAATGCGCGTGACAACCGGGTTGGCGATCGCTGCCATTTCGCCCTGTCCCGCTGGGCCGATGCGGTGTCGGGACCGTTCGACCTGATCGTCTCGAATCCGCCCTACATCGCCTCCGGGGTCATCCCGAGCCTGGACGAGGAGGTCCGGGAGCACGATCCACAGCTCGCCCTCGACGGTGGCCCGGACGGGCTGGAGCCCTATCGGATTCTCCTGACCGAAGCGGAGCGGCTGCTGGTTCCCGGCGGGTTGCTGGCGGTGGAGATCGGCTACGATCAAGCCGAGGCCTTGTCGCATATGGCCAAGCTTCATGGCCTTGAAATCCTACGGATCGCACACGATCTATCAGGCAACCCGCGCTGCGTCGCCATGAGGCGATTGTGATGGCCCGGGTGAGGCTTTCTTGTCCCAGGGTGGGATAAAGTCGGAAATAGCCCTTGTTGGACCGAGAGGAACCCGCTAGATTCGGGGCTAGAGATCGTCCTCGGTCTAAACAAATCGGTGGCCCTTGGGGGCATGCCGGAAGACCAAACGATATCAATCGCGCAGGCAGGGGCTTTTGAACGGAACAGCCTGGCGCGATCACCTGAACCCGACACTGAAGGATGGCCAAGTCTCTTGAAGGCTATGGCTGAACGACAGACGGTTTGCCACGCGAACGGTGGGCGTTGAGCCCGTTCGTTGAATATTGGCTTGCATATCGCGTGGGCTTTAAAGAACCAGCGAGGCTCGTAGAGCGAACAATGAGACCAGGACAAAACAGGCGTATGCGCGGTCGTAACAACAACAACCGCGGGAACAACAACAAGGGGCCCAATCCCTTGACGAAGAGCTATGAGTCGAACGGCCCGGACGTGAAGATCCGCGGCACGGCTCAGCATATCGCCGAGAAATACAGCCAGCTTGCCCGCGATGCGCAGTCCAGCGGCGACCCAGTGGCGGCCGAGAACTATTTCCAGCACGCCGAGCACTATTTCCGCATCATCGCGGCCGCCCAGGAGCAGCTGCGTGAGCAGTACGGCTACCAGCAGCAGCGTTCCTTCGATGAGGACGGCAACGAGGAAGAAGGCTTCACCCAGGGTGAGCGCCCGAGCTTCGAGCGTGCCGGCGGCGGCCAAGACTTCGGCAACGGCGACGAGGGCGATTACGGCTCCCAGCCGCAGCCTTACGAGAACCGGGCCGAACGCCAGCCGCGCTTCGACCGCGGGGACCGTCAGGACCGCGGCGATCGTCCCGATCGCCAGGATCGTGGCGAGCGCCAGGACAGGAACGACCGCCAGGATCGCGGCGACCGTCGCGAGCGCTTCCAGCCCCGTGACCGCGGCCCGCGCCAGGACTTCCAGCCCCGCGACGAGCAGCCCTTCGAGGCCCGCCAGGACAACGGCGAGCGCCCTGAGCGCAATGAACAACGTCCTGCGCGCTTCGACCGCGGAGACCGTCCCGAGCGCAACGAGCGCCAGGATCGTGGTGCTCAAGATCGGGGTGACCGTCCGGAGCGCAATGACCGCTTCGAGCGCGGCGACCGGCCGGAGCGCCGCGAGCGCTTCCAGCGCGACCGCCGCCGGGACGACGAGGCATCCGACCAGGGCACCCTACCGGCCTTCCTGACGAACCCGGTTCGCGCGCCCGCTCCCGTGGCTGCCGAGACGGAGGCTTCGGCCCCCGCACCGGTGATGCAGGAAGCGGCCAATGACGAGGCCGCCGCCCGTCCGCGCCGCCGCCGCCGGACCCGCCAGGAGATGATCGACGCGGCTAACGCCGAAAACGGGGGCTTCACCCCGGACCCGGTCGAGACACCGGCCGCCGAGTAAGGCGGAGCGATCAAGCAAACCAAAAAGGGAGAGCCAACGCTCTCCCTTTTTTATTGTCTGCGCCGGGATTAAAGGGCCAGTTCTGCCTGCTCCGGCTCCAGGCTCTCGCCTGCTTCGAGCGGCCCGTCGCTCACCACCTCGGCATAGATGCCGCAATCGAAATGCCCATAGGCCTTCATCAGGCTCTTGGGGATCTCCAGGTCGCGGATGCCGGTGTCCGGATCGACATTGGTGGCGGCGCAGCGCTCGATGCGCTTGGTGACCTTCAGGCGGGCCCCTGACGGGGCCGTGAGCACCTTGCCCACCAGATCGAACTCGGCCCAGGGCTCAAGGCCTTCGATATGGATGTTGCCGCGAAAGCGGAGAGGATCGATGGCTGAGCCGACCACATTCTCCAGCTCCCGCACGCTCGCGAGATTGATGAGCGAGACGAAGCCGCGGCGGGAATCGGTGAAGCGGAAGCCGTCCGGGGCAGTGAGCACCTTCGGCGGGCCGCGCAGTTCCTTCGGCATGAAGCGGCGGAAGAAGGCCTCGATAGCCAGCCGCCCCTCGGGGGTCGAGAGATCGCCGCGGGCCACCTGACGCCCGCCCTCCTCAATGAAGAGGGTCGTGATCGAGTCGATGTAGCGGGTTTTCAGCCGCGCCAGGCTCTCGTTGCGCATGAGCATCAGGAACTTGATCTTGGGCTGATGCTGCGGGTTGTCCGGCGCGAACCCGGCCGGGCCGTTCTCGACGGCGAACAGCCGATCGCCGGGAAAGTAGTCACCCTTCGTGAGGGCGACCGAGGACAGGGTCTCGGGCGAGAGGCCCTTCACCGGGTAGCGCTGGAGGGAGGCGATGCGGATGGTCATGGAGCCATGGATACGGTCTCCCCCCGAGACAGGCAAGGTGGGCGCGAGTGCTATGCCCTTGTCCTGAGATCCGGCCTTGCGAATTCAAAGACCTGTGGACCGAACCAGCCCTTTGGCGCGTTGATTGATGGAGATCATTCCGGCTAGTTCGGGGCCTCTGCCATGGCACAGGTTCAGAGAACTCCGCAGCATCGGGACAACTGCCTCTTGGCAGCCCTGGCGCCTGAGGATTTTGCGTTTCTTGAGCCGCATCTCGCCATCGTCGACCTGCAGCGAGGTCAGACCCTCTACGAAGTCGGCGAGACCATCGCCCATACCTACTTTCCTCACGATGCGATGGTGTCCCTCGTCACCGTCATGCACGACGGCAAGTCCGTCGAGATGGCGACCTTCGGCTGCGAGGGATTGTTCGGCTTGGTGAGCGCCTTCGTGACCCGCCAGTCGTTTGGGCGCTACATCGTCCAGCTGAGCGGTTCGGCCTCCCGGGCCGAACTCAATGCGATGCACGAGGCCATGGCGGCGCGACCCGCCATCCAGCACCTCGTCCTGCGCTTTACCGAGGCACTCATGGCACAAACCCTCCAGACGGTGGCGTGCAATGCCGTTCACACCGTCGAAGCGCGTTGCTGCCGCTGGATCCTCATGACCCAGGACAGGGCAGGTCAGCCCGATCTTCCCCTCACCCAGGAGTTTTTGGCAGAGATGCTCGGGGTGCAGCGCTCGACGGTGAGCGATGTGGCCCGCGCTCTTCAGGACAAGGGCCTGATCCGCCAGGGCAGAGGCATGATCACCGTCACAGACCGGCCGGGTCTCGAGGCTGCCTCCTGCGAGTGCTATCAGGTCATCCGAGAGAAGTTCGAGCAGCTTCTGCCGCACACCTATGAGCGGGTCTGACTGCTGCCATAGATGGGTGCGTTGCTCATGAGAAAGCCCTGCCATTCGGCAGGGCCTCTGTCGCTTTCGATCAACCGAAAATTCGCTTACGAAGCATCACCCGAGCGGGCGACTTTGGAGCGCTTCAGCTGAGGCGTGAAGCCGGCCTCGCGGCCGCGGGAGGCGTCGATCTCCACCTGATGGGGATCCTGGTGCATGCCCTCATGAGCGGTCTGGTGCTCAGGGATATTGGTCTGGGGGCCAGCCTCCTGCTTCATCCGCAGCGCTTTCTCGGCATTGGCCACCAGCTCCTGGCGGGCCTTTTCAGCTTGCTCAGCCTTGCGCTTCTTTGGGTTCAGGCGGGCGAAGAGATCGGAAAGAGCCATGTTGTCTTACTCCTTGGCGCGCGAGAGGACGCCGTCCTCCTCGTCGCTGCGGTGGGTTGGCGGGGCTTTGACGTTCTGACGTGAGACAGGAATGTCGCGGGAGGTTGCAATGGTGCCGGTTGAATCGCCGATGTCGCGGCTCTCCGCGATCCGCTCGGGCGTTTCGTCCAAGTTCGAGCGCACCCGGCCATTCTCAGTGGTGTCGCCGAAAGTCTCCGGCGTCACGGAGGGCTGCTCCTCGGCCGGGCTCTGCGGCACGCCCAAACCCATCTCGGCATTGCGGGCAAGGGCGGCACGGGCTTTTTCGGCCTCCGAGCGCGGGTCGCGTGTCATGGGAACCTCCTTCAAACTGTTGCTGGGTCAATGCCAGCACCGCAAGGCGGTTCCCCCTCTTGTTGTGGCGAAAGGGACACACCAACTAAGCGGAAGCGGATGCTCCATTGAGGAGGTCCGACATCGCAGGGTTGGCCTGTGCCTCCAAGAGGGCGGGCTGACCTGAGGAGGGATGATTGATGAATTTCGAAAAATACACCGAGCGTGCCCGGGGCTTCGTTCAGGCGGCCCAGAATCTCGCCATGCGGGAAGGCCATCCGCAGCTGTCGCCGGGCCATGTCTTAAAGGTTCTGCTGGACGATCCGGAAGGCCTTTGTGCCGGTCTCATCGACCGCGCCGGCGGGCGCTCCCGCGACGCCCATGCGGCGGTCGAGCAATGGCTCGCCAAGCAGCCGAAGGTGTCCGGCTCCGCTGCGCAGCCCCAGGCCACCCGCGACCTGATGCGCTTCTTCGACACTGCCGAGAAAGCCGCCGAGAAGGCGGGTGACTCGTATGTCACCGTCGAGCGGATGCTGCTGGCGCTCGCCGTCGAGAAGGACTCGGACGCTGGGAAAATCCTGTCTCAGGCCGGCGTGACCGCTCAAGGGCTTAACACCGCCATTAATACCCTGCGCAAGGGCCGAACCGCCGACAACGCGACGGCGGAGAATGCCTACGACGCGCTCAAGAAATATGCCCGCGATCTCACCGAAGCGGCCCGCGACGGCAAGCTCGATCCGGTGATCGGCCGTGACGAGGAGATCCGCCGCACCATCCAGGTTCTGTCGCGGCGCACCAAGAACAACCCGGTGCTCATCGGCGAACCCGGCGTCGGCAAGACTGCCATCGTCGAAGGCCTCGCGCTGCGCATCGTCAACGGCGACGTGCCCGAGAGCCTCAAGGACAAGCAGCTGCTCGCTCTTGACATGGGCGCGCTGATCGCCGGTGCGAAATACCGCGGTGAGTTCGAGGAGCGCCTGAAGGCCGTGCTCAGCGAAGTGACCTCGGCCGAAGGCGGCATCATCCTGTTCATCGACGAGATGCACACGCTGGTCGGCGCCGGCAAGGCAGACGGCGCCATGGATGCCTCGAACCTGCTGAAGCCTGCGCTGGCCCGCGGCGAGCTGCACTGCGTCGGCGCCACCACCCTCGACGAGTACCGCAAGCACGTGGAGAAGGACGCGGCGCTCGCCCGTCGTTTCCAGCCGGTCTTCGTGAGCGAGCCCACGGTGGAGGACACCGTGTCGATCCTGCGCGGCCTGAAGGAGAAGTACGAGCAGCATCACGGCGTGCGCATCACCGACTCGGCACTCGTGGCGGCGGCCACGCTGTCGAACCGCTACATCACCGACCGCTTCCTGCCGGACAAGGCCATCGACCTCGTGGATGAGGCCTCGTCGCGCCTGCGCATGCAGGTCGACTCGAAGCCGGAAGAGCTCGACAACATCGACCGCGAGATCGTGCGCCTGAAGATCGAGCAGGAGGCGTTGAAGAAGGAAACGGATGCGGCCTCCCGCGACCGCCTGGAGCGCCTCACCAAGGAGCTGGCGGAGCTGGAGGAGCAGTCGGCTGCCATCACGGCGCGCTGGAAGGCCGAGAAGGACAAGCTCGGCACCGCGGCCGATCTCAAGAAGAAGCTTGAGGAGGCCCGCAATCAGCTCAGCCAAGCACAGCGCGCGGGCGACTGGGCGAAAGCGGGCGAGCTCTCCTACGGGGTCATTCCTGGCCTGGAGAAGCAGCTGACCGATGTCGAGGCTCATGCGGATGGCGGCGGCCTGATGGAAGAGGCGGTGACGCCCGACCATGTGGCAGGCGTCGTCTCGCGCTGGACCGGCGTGCCCGTGGACAAGATGCTCGAGGGCGAGCGCGAGAAGCTGCTGCAGATGGAGCAGGCGATCGCCAAGCGCGTCGTCGGCCAGGCAGAGGCCGTCGCGGCTGTCTCCACCGCCGTGCGCCGCGCCCGCGCCGGGTTGCAGGATCCGAACCGGCCCATCGGCTCGTTCATGTTCCTCGGCCCCACAGGCGTGGGCAAGACGGAGCTCACGAAGGCATTGGCCAACTTCCTGTTCGACGATGAGACTGCGCTCGTGCGCCTCGACATGTCGGAATACATGGAGAAGCACTCGGTCGCCCGGCTCATCGGCGCGCCTCCCGGCTATGTGGGCTACGAGGAGGGCGGGGCGCTGACCGAAGCCGTGCGCCGCAGGCCCTATCAGGTGGTGCTGTTTGACGAGATCGAGAAGGCACACCCGGACGTGTTCAACGTGCTGCTCCAGGTGCTCGACGACGGACGCCTTACGGACGGCCAGGGCCGCACCGTGGACTTCCGCAACACGCTCATCATCATGACCTCGAACCTGGGCGCCGAATATCTGGTGAACCAGCAGGAAGGCCATGACACCGACGAGGTGCGCGACGAGGTCATGGGCGTGGTGCGTTCGCACTTTAGACCTGAGTTCCTCAACCGCGTGGACGAGATCATCCTGTTCCACCGGCTGAAGCGCTCGGAGATGGGTGCCATCGTGGACATCCAGCTCGGCCGCCTGCAGAAGCTGCTTGTTGATCGCAAGATCACCCTGGAGCTCGACGACGAGGCCAGGGCCTGGCTTGCCAACAAGGGCTACGATCCGGCCTATGGCGCACGCCCGTTGAAGCGCGTGATCCAGAAGCACGTGCAGGATCCGCTGGCGGAGCTGATCCTCTCCGGCGAGATCAAGGACGGTGAGACGGTGCCGGTGCATGCGGGCCCCATAGGCCTGATGATCGGCGACGTCACGGTGAGCGGCACGGAGCGACCGCCGCAGGGCGTGCGGCTGAATTAAGCGGCAGCGATTGGAATAAAATAGGCCGGGCGAATGCCCGGCCTTTTTGTGTCAGCACCTCAGTGTCATTCTCGGCCGGAGCGCAGCGGAGGGGAAGGGAATCCATAGCCGCAGCACGTGTGAATGGATCCCCTTCCCTCGCCTGCGGCTCGCCGGGAATGACGTGAGGGGATCGCGGCTCTTGAAACGATGCCCTCATCCTGAGGAGCAGACGCAGTCTGCGTCTCGAAGGAGGCTCCAGAGAGCACTGGAAGCTCCTTCGAGACGGTCGCTCCGCGACCTCCTCAGGATGAGGCTGGAGGGAGCTCAAGTCAGCATCACCGGAACAAGTCCGGCCATGACGATTAAGGTTGGTATGAGGCCTACTCCGCAGCCACGCGGAGATCATCCTCATCATTCATGGGAAGACCGGCATCGTCGATGTCGCGGTCCGGAGCGGGGGATCGGGCGCCTTCGCGCAGGAGCCTGTCCTTGTCGGTGCGCTCGCCCTTGTCCTCACGCAGCTCGCGCTTCATGCGGCGGAGCTGCTTGGCGGTTTTCTGCAGGGCGGACCGGAAGGCGGTGTAGAGATCCTTGTCCTTGGCCTCGCCGCTCATCATCTTGAGCGCGCCCATCTGCATGTTGACGGTGCACCGATAGGTGATTCCCTCACGGGTGACATGCACGGACCCCGCGCTCAACCGCCCGAAATATTTTCCGGCGATCTGACGGATGTTCGTTTTGGCATATTCGGGGAAGTTTTCACCGAGATCGACAGTCGAGCTTTGCACCAGGATGTTTTCGGCGCCTTCGAGATCCATTCGCTCCTCCTTGGGTGAAGGTTCGATGGCTAACGGCGCGGCTGCAAGAAGGTTTCGCCGCCCGTGAAACAAAACCCGTCCTGCCAAGGTTGTATGCTGTTTAGGGCCTGCGTGCCCGCCCGCCCTGCTGCTCCACATCGATGACCGCAACCTCGATGGTCTCTGACCGGTTGTTGCGCACAATCTGAAGCCTGACCGTGTTGCCGACGCCGGTTCGCTCGAGCCTGTCGGTGAGGTCCGATAGGCGGCGCACGGGTGCATCCTCGACGCCCACGATCACATCGCCGACGACGCCTGCGCGCGGATCCACGCCGCGAAGCCCTGCCCGGTCGGCCGGCGAGCCCGGCACCACGTCTGCCACGACCACGCCGGTCACGCCAAGCTGCGCGGCGAGCGTCTCGTCGCCGGCGAGAATGCCGATGCCCGGCGTCGGGACGCGGCCGGTGCGGATGAGTTCCGGCACCACCCTGTTCACCACGTCGACAGGAATCGCGAAGCCGATGCCCGCGCTGGTGCCGGAGGGCGAATAGATGGCCGTGTTCACGCCGATCAGCCGCCCGGCGGAATCGAGGAGCGGGCCGCCGGAATTGCCCGGGTTGATCGCCGCATCCGTCTGGATCACGTCGGCGACTTCGCGCCCACCGCTGGTGGGCAGGCGGCGCTTGAGCGCGCTAACGACGCCTGTGGTGAGCGACTGGTCGAGGCCGAACGGATTGCCGATGGCATAGGCCGCCTGGCCCACCTTCAGATCGGCCGAGCTTCCCACATTCAAGGGCGCCGGCAGGGCGCCCTGCCGCTGAAGACGCAGGACCGCGAGGTCGTAGTTCGGCGCGCGTCCGACCACCTCGGCAGGCCGCACCTCGCCGGAGGCCAAGCGCACGGCGAAGGACGAGCCGCTCTCCACCACGTGGTCGTTGGTCACGATATGACCGGCTGCATCCCAGACGAAGCCGGTTCCCGAGCCTGACTGCTCAGCCTCGGTCGTGCGCCCCTGCCCTGCCCGGCGCCCGGACAGGCTCACCACCTGCACCACGGAGGGCGCCACGGTCTCGAACACCTGGATCGTCGTGCGCTCGAACTCCGCCAGATCGCCGCGCGCCGCAACGGGCCGCGGCTCCCGGGCAGATGTGAAGTAGGTGTTCACGTAAGGCTGCAGCACCAGGATCGCGAGCAGCACCGCCACGATCAGCATGATGATTCGCGTCGTCCGATCCTGCATTGTGCCTCCTGTGCCTGTTCAATCCCTCTCACAACGGACACGCTTGAACGAAGTTCATCTCACATCGCTGCGACCCGCCAGAGGAACCCTAGCACTGTCATCCGCTTGTCCCTGCTGAGGTTGAGCTTGTCTGATGATAAGGCAAGCACTCAACCCATCTGCTTGGTCCGGGAGGATGCTGCCTTGCACGATCCATCACCGTCAGGAAGCCGCCCTGCTGTTCATGCCGGCATCTTCCCCACCTTCTTCCTGTCGGGGTTCGAGTGCTCCACCTTCATCTGGAAGGATCAGGGTCGGCGGGATCTCGTGGCGGAAACCCAGCATCGCGAGCATGTGGACGAGGATTACGCATTCCTCCGTTCGCTCGGCATCGCGGTGGCGCGCCAGGGCATTCCGTGGCCCTTCGTGGACAAGGGCGGCGCTTACGACTTCTCGGGGCTCGACCCGTTCATCGCGGCCATGAACCGCCACAAGATCCTGCCGATCTGGGACCTGTGCCATTACGGCTATCCGGACGATGCCGATCCGTTCGCGCCAGACTTCACCGAGCGCTTCGCTGCTTATGCCAAGGCGGCGGCGGAATACGTGACGCCGCGAATCCGCGGCCCACATTTCTTCACGCCCATCAACGAGATCACCTTCTTCGCCTTCATGGGCGGTGAATGGGGCTGGACCGCGCCGTTCCGCAAGACCGACGAAGACCGCCGCCGCCTGCGTCTGGCTTTGTGCCAGGCGGACATCGCGGCGGTCAAAGCCATTCGCGAAGTCGACGCGCAAGCGCGCATGGTCCATATCGACCCGCTCATTCTCGTGGTCGCGCCGCGTGACCGCCCCGACCTCAAGGACGAGGCGGATCATGAAACCTTTACGGACACGTTCTATGCCTGGGACGTGATCGCCGGGCTGCGCTATCCGGAGCTCGGCGGCTCACCGGAGGTGCTCGATATCGTGGGCGTGAACGCCTACTCGTTCGGCCAGATGGAATACCGCGAGAACGGCCCGCACGCTTCGCTGGAACCGCATGACGAGCGCATCCGCCCACTGGGCGATCTCCTCACCTTCGCCTGGGAGCGCTACCGCCGCCCGATGATCGTGGGCGAGACCAGCGGCCTGCGCGAGGGCCGTCCCGACTGGCTGTGCGACATCGTCGAAGAATCGCTGGCCGCCGTGCGCAAGGGCATCGACCTGCACGGGGTGTGCCTGTTCCCCGCCGTCGACATGCCCGACTGGCACAAGGGCAACTGGCTGCACAACGGCCTCTGCGATCTGGTGGAGGAGAACGGGCGTCTCAAGCGCGTGCCGTATCAGCCCTATATCGACGAGCTGCGCCGCTGGCAGAAGCGCCTGAACCGGGTGACGGAGCTCGATGAGGACCCGTTCAGCGATCCCGTCAATCTGGACGACATCAAGCACGCGGCCGACGCGATGCAGATGAGTTCGGACCAGGATTGGCACTGACGCCGCTTCACCTCGGGCCTGAACCAAACTTTCCCGCAAACGTTCGCTCTCACAGTCCCTTTACAGGAGAGTTCTTGATGTCACGCCGTCTCGTGATCGCCGGCCTCATGGCCGCCATTGCCATTCCCGCTTTCGCCCAGCAGCAGAACCAGGCCATTCCCCAGGCGACCACGCCCCAACCTGCCGAGACGCAGACCAATCCGGCGCTCGGGCAGAATGCGCAGCAGCGCCAGCAGCGCACTCAAGCTGGCGGCGCGCCGCAGGACACGCAGACCCAGGCCCGCCAGGGTCAGGCCAACAGCGCGCCGGCCGCCATGGGCCAAGAGCAGTCGCAGGCCGACCGGCAGTACATTCAGCAGGCTCTGGCGCTCGGCACCGTGTCGCTGCAGCAATCGAACTTCGCGCTCACCAAGGCGCAGAATCCGCGCGTGAAGCAGTTCGCGGAATTCGAAGTGGGCGAGCAGAACCTGCTTGCCGAGATCATGCATTCCTTCGCCGATCCGAACGCCACCGCGTCCACAACCCGCGGGGCCCAGGCTGCGGCATCGACCGCGCCCGAACTGCCGGCCAAGGACGCGCAGGCGATGGAGCGTCTGTCGAAAGCCGCGGGAGGTGCTGCCTTCGACAAGGATTATGTGGCCCTCCAGATTCAGGGGCATCAGGAATTGCTGAAGCTGCAGGATGACTATCTCAAGCAGGGCTCCGGCAACCGCGAGACCACGAACGTGGCCAAGCTCGCCCGCGGCCAGATCCAGGAGCATCTGACCATGCTGCAGGACATTCAGAAGGAGCTTGGCCGATAACATCGCCAGCATCGTCCGGCCCTGCTTTTCACGGTCGCAGGGTCGGAACAGCCGTCCCGAACAGGACGTTGGCTCTGCAAGACTCTCGAGCCACCTGCCTGCTCAAACCCCAGGAAGAGGAATAGCCCATGGCGCAAGACAAACGAGGCCGCCCTCCCGAGCCGCCAGTCGATGAAGTGCTGAACGAGGTCACGCAGGAAGAGACCGGCGATGATTTCGTCGCAGGTCCGACTCAGCGCAACGATGTCGGCAACACCAAGCGCGCGGCCGCCAAGGCCACGGGCGTGATGGGTGCCTCGAAGAAGCTAGACCCCGATCTCGACATTGGCCATGTGGACGATAATCGCGTGAAGAGCGGCTCCAAGGCCGGCCTCCACTCCTTCAAGGAGGTGCCGGAGGAGGAAGACGACGATGCCGGCTTCCAGATGTCGAACGAGGAGATCGCCGAGGGCGTCAACACCACCGCGAACAAGAGCCCTGCTCCCCGCCCGGCCCGCACGGAGGCAGCAGCCGGCAACGGCAGCATGAGCGGCGGCGCAGCCTCCCGGGCCCGCGTGCCGGCGCCCGGCAACGCGGTGGACGTGCCCAAGGGCACCTTGGTGCGCGGCAAGCCGACCGCCAGCCAGTCCGGTGGCAAGTCGACCTCCTCGACCGGCGACGAGAAGCCGCCGAAGCGCTCGGCCCGCGCCCATAGCGGCGAGCAGCAGCGCCCGCTCTCTAAGGGCGGCAACGAGGAGCGGTAATCTCCATCCACCTCTCGTCATCCCGGACGCCTGTAAGGCGGTCCGGGATCGCGTGCAGGATGGATTGCTCAAATCTCGACCCTGTCATTCCCGCGAAGGCGGGAATCCATATCCGCCGACTGTGCAGGATAGAACAGGCGGTTTCCGCAGTGCGTAGCTCAACAGGCGTCGTGTTTATGGATTCCGGGCTCGGCTCTGATGAGCCGCCCCGGAATGACAGTGTTTTACCTTGGAAGGGGTCCCCTATCTTCGCCGCGTTTCGCCCGGGATGACCCCACTGCATAGCTGTCTCTACGGAAGATGGAGTGACAGCCCCGTACCTCCCGCTTTATGGATTGTTCAGCCGAACCGGCAGTGACGACATAAAACGGTTGAGGAAACGCTCATGGACAGAAGAAAAGTTCTCAAAGGCGCAGGCTTGGCAGCTGCGGCGGGCGCGGTCGCGTCCCCGGCCATCGCGCAGGCGCAGCCGGACGTCCGCTGGCGCATGGCGTCTGCTTATCCGAAGAGCCTCGACACCCTGTTCGGCGCCGGCGAGATGATCTCCAAGCGCGTGGCCGCCGCCACCGACAACAAGTTCCAGATCCAGCCGTTTGCCGCGGGCGAGATCGTCGGCGCGCTCCAGACCCTCGATGCCACCCAGAACGGCACGGTCGAGTGCTCCTACACCCTGTCGAGCTTCTTCATCGGCAAGGATCCGACCTTCATGTTCGAGACCTCCGTGCCGTGGGGCATGAACGTGCGCCAGCACAACGCCTGGATGCATTACGGCGGCGGTCTCGACCTCGTGCGCGAGTTCATGAAGGACTACAACGTCTATCCGATCCCGGCCGGCCAGACCGGCGCGCAGATGGGCGGCTGGTTCCGCAAGGAGATCAAATCCATCGCGGATCTGAACGGCCTCAAGATGCGCATCGCCGGCATGGGCGGCCAGATCATGCAGAAGCTCGGCGTGGTGCCCCAGGTGCTCGCTGCCGGCGACATCTACCCGGCCCTGGAGCGCGGCACCCTCGACGCCGTGGAATTCTCAGGACCGCATGATGACGAGAAGCTCGGCTTCGTGAAGGTGGCCCAGTACTACTACTACCCGGGCTTCTGGGAAGGCGGCGCGCAGCCCTCGCTCTACGTGAACATGAACAAGTGGAACGAGCTGCCCGCTAACTACAAGGCGATTCTCGAAGCAGCCTGCGCCGAGGCCAACGCCATGTGCGTGGCGAAGTATGATGCGCAGAACGCCGACGCGATCCGCCGCCTCGTGGGTCAGGGCGTGCAGCTGCGGCCCTTCCCGCGCGACGTGATGGAGCAGAGCTACAAGGAAGCCTACAAGCTCTATGGCGAGCTCGCGGCCTCTAACGCCAAGTTCAAGAAGGTGTTCGATTCCTGGAACGCTTTCCGCGAGAAGGAGCTCACCTGGTTCCGCATCGCCGAGCTGCCCTTCGACTACTTCGTCAACCAGCAGCAGGGCCAGCCACGGTAATCGTATTCAAATGTTCAGAAGCGGCGCCGAGAGGCGCCGTTTTCGTTTGAGCTGATAGTGGGCGGATCGAGGCTTGGCCTCATGCGTTGTCTCACAGCAGGCACAAGCAATCCGAACCATGGAGGCCGTCATGACGGACAAGAACCGTAGCGAAAATTCCGGGAAGGACAACACCAAGCAGGACGATGAGAAGCAGACGGAAAACAAGAAGCATCAGGAAGAGCTTCTTGACGAAGGCGTGGAAGAGACCTTTCCCGCCAGCGATCCGGTTTCCGTCAAGATCACGAAGTAATTCGATCCAGAGGCTGTGCCTCAACCTCTTCCCTCATCCTGAGGAGCAGACGAAGTCTGCGTCTCGAAGGAGCTTCCAGAGAGCACTGGATCCTCCTTCGAGACGGATTGCTGGCGCAATCCTCCTCAGGATGAGGGAAGAGGCACGCGTTCAGGCCCTCTTGTTGGTGTCAGCTCCTGCTTGCCACCGCAACGCCCAATGCCGCGAGCGCCATGCCGGCGAGCTGGATCAGGCTCAGGGTCTCCCCGAAGAGCGCAAAGGCCATGAGGGCTGCAACCGGCGGCACGAGATAGAGCAGCGTCGCCACGCCCACCACCGCGCCCTGACGGATCAGGAACAGAAGCAATCCAATTGCCCCGATGGAGAGGCCGAACACCGCCCAGGCGAGCGCGCCGAGGAGCGGCACTGTGAGTTCCATGTGCCCTTCTTCCAGCAGCAGCATCAGCGGCAGGGTGACGATGGCGGCCCCGATATACTGGATGGTCGCGTTGACCCGGAGATCAAGCGTGCTGCCGGTGCGCTTCTGCCAGATTGTCCCGAAGGTGATGGAGAGCATGCCGAGCACGCAGATGAAGAGCGCGAGCGGCGGCACGCCGCCATCGCCGAGCTTTGGGGCCACCACCAGGGCTGCCCCCATGAAGCCGATTCCGATCCCGGTCCAACGACGGGGCGACACCCGCTCGCCCAGCAGGGGCCCGGCGAGAAGGCCCGTCGCCAGCGGCTGGAGACCAGCCACCAGGGCGGAGATGCCGGCGGGCAGCCCGTGCTTGACCGACCAGAACACGCCGCCGAGATAGAACCCGTGCAGGAGAACCCCGGCGATCATGCTGTTGCGCCAGTCGATCCACTGGCGCGGCCACGAGACCCGCGCCATCACGACGATGCCGGCCAGCACCAGGGTGGCGAGCACGTAGCGCACGAACAGAAACGTCAGCGGCTCGGCATAGGGTGCCACGAGGCGCGCCACGATGAAGCCGGTGGCCCAAATGAGCACGAACAGGGGCGGCGCGAGGCGGGCGAAAAGGGTCGGGCTCATGGCAGGACGGGAACGAAAACCGCAAGAGAGGAATGGCCTTGTAGGCCCGGGCGTTAGTGTTTGTCGATGCGCAAGACCTTATCCAAACGTCGACACGCGAAGCACGCTCAGTATCTATTAGGCGCTGGACGAGAATGGCGCAGTTATCCCCCTCCCTCCTTGTGGGGGAGGGTGGCCGCGCAGCGGCCGGGAGAGGGGTGCTGGCGATTTGCTGGTTCCAGTCCGGCGCTGCCCCCCTCTCCAACTCTCTCCCACAAGGGGGGAGAGGGCTTGTTGCGTCTCACACGTTTCCGCTACCCGCAGTAAAACTCGCCTCTTTCTCCCAACCGTTGTTTCCTTGTCCTTAACCCCTGCCGCACCATCTCCAGCCTCCTGGAGTCCCCGCTGTTGAACCGCCTTCGTCTCTGGCTCGAACTCGTCGCCATCGCGTCCACCCGCTTCGTGCTGCACGATGCCTGGGCCATCGCGAGTCATATCGCCCTGTCGGTGCTCACTTCCATGTTTCCGTTCCTCATCTTGGTCACGGCGCTGGCGAGCCTGTTCGGCACTGGAACCCTGGCGGACGAGGTGGCGGACATCATCCTGGAGGCCTGGCCGCGGGAGATCGCCGGCCCCATTGCAGGCGAGGTTCACACCATTCTCTCGGTCAAGCGCAGCGATGTGGTGACCCTCGGCCTCGTGCTCGCGCTGTATTTCGCGTCGAGCGGCGTGGAGAGCCTGCGGGTCGGGCTCAACCGCGCCTATGGGGTGCGGGAGACCCGTGCCTGGTGGCTGACACGGCTCGAATCCATCGCCTTCGTAATCGCCGGAGCCCTCATGCTGCTGGCGCTCGCGCTACTCGTGGTGCTCGGGCCCTTCCTCTGGCGGTTCGTGCTGTCCTGGGTGCCGGCGCTGCAGCCCTTCGACGGGTTGATTGCGTTCCTGCGGATCGGCGTGGCCACCATCGTCATCGTGGCGGGCCTGCTGCTCGCCTACAAGCTCGTTCCATCAGGACGGCGCAGCTTCCGCGCCGTCCTGCCGGGCGTGGGCGTGACCCTGGCGCTGTGGCTTCTCGGCGGCTTCGCCTTCAGCTGGTATCTGGAGTTTTATCCGGGAGCCTACGCGTCCACCTACGGAGGGCTGGCCACCGCCATGGTGGCGCTGATCTTCCTCTATACGCTCTCCGCCATCTTCCTGTTCGGCGGGGAACTCAACGGCACGATCATCCTGGCCAAGCGCCGCCGCCTCGGCAGGGAGCCGAAGCCCGAGCATCTTAACGATCTGATCGCCCTGCCCTGACCAGGCCTGAATCGATCAAGGAGTCAAAATCGCCATCAGGACGAGCCCGAACAGGCCGAGGGCGGCAATGCCGATGAGGCTGAGCCAGGGATATCTGCTGTCACGGTCCGGATCCAAGAGCAGGGTTCCCTTCACGTGCCGAGGGTGATGACCCAGATGCAGAGGCCGAGACCGACAACGACGGCGAGCCAGTTCAGGGAGCGATCGAAGACCAGATTCCATGAGGCCGTTCCGGCCTGGGCGAGCTTCTTCTGCGGGGGGAGATCGACGGGCATGGCTGATGCTCCAGAGCCTGAGGAGCTTCGAGACGCATCATGCGCCCAAAAGGGCAGCGGCCGACTAAGGAATCGCTGATGAAGGGACCATAAAGGGCTAATGCGTCATTTGTAAGTGGAGTTGGAGCCTATCCCTTGAGCTGGCTTCGTCAGATGATCGTCGAGCCGTCCGACTTCACCCGCTCGTCCCCGATTTGACGCACGAGCTTGTCGGCCTCCTCGTCGCTCACATGGATGCGCACCAGGGTCCACTCGTTCTCCGATTTCCACATGCGGAACGAGAGCATGAATCCGTCGCCATCTTTCTTGGCATCGGCATGGGTGGCGTCGGGCAGGTCATAGGGGCCACGACCGTCGAAGGTGATCTGTCCCACGGGGTTCTCCGATTATCGGCAATGACCTTCCAACGGATAACAGCGTGACAGGTTCAGGCTGCCATCATTTCTCTACCGACGCGACTGCGGAAACGAAAACGGCCGGGCTTACGCCCGGCCGCGTTTGATTGCGATAACGTGAGGATCAGCCCACGATCTTGTACTTCACGAAGCCTTCCGGCGCGTCGCCCATCTTCTCAACCTTGATGCCGGCCGGCTGGTAGTTGGCGGCGTTCGGGCCGGTGGTGAAGGTCATGGTCACGCCGGCAGGAACGGCGAGCGACCAGGAGCCGTCGGCCTTCGGGGCCACTTCTTTCTTCTCGATGATGAAGCGCATGATGGCGTCGCGGGTCAGGTCCGGCGCCTCGAACACGATGGTGCTGCCATCGGCGCCGGGGAAGTTGCCGCCGCCGCCCGCGCGGTAGTTGTTGGTCACCACGAGGAACTGCTGGTCGTCCGTGACGGGCTTGCCGTTGTGGGTCAGGTCCTTGATGCGGCGGGCATTGGCGTTCACGACCTTGCCGTTATCGTCGTAGCGCGAGGCTTGAGTCGGGTCGATCTTGTACTGCACGCCGGCGATCACGTCGAAGTTGTAGGCCGGGAACTTCGGATTGACGAGTTCCTGCTCGCCGCCCTTGGCCGGATCGATCTGGTTGTAGATTCCGGCCGAACGCTCCAGCCACTCGCGCACCTGCGCACCCGTGATCTTCACCACGCGGATCGTGTTCGGGTAGATGTAGATGTCCGCCATGTCCTTGATGGCGAGCGGACCGGGCTTGATCTCGGTGAAGTAGTTCGGACCGCCGCGTCCGCCGGCCTTGAAGGGGGCGCCTGCAGAGAGGATCGGCAGGTCCTTGAAGGCCGAGGCCTTGAGCTGGTCGGCCACGTACCAGGCCTGCGCCTCGGTCACGAGCTTCACGGAGGCGTCGTCCGACACCAGCGAGAAGTAGGAGTGGATCGGAACCGCCGTGGTGCCGACGGGCTCGCGCACATACTTCAGCGTCGCCTCATGGCCTTCCTTGGCGGCTGCCATCACGGCCGCGTCGGATTCCACCTTCGCCACCACTTTACGGTCGACGCGGTCGTAGATCGGGCGCGCCTCGGTGCGGAAATTCGCCACCTTCCAGGCATTGCCCTCCTTGGTCAGCTCCAGGTCGACGAGGCCGAGGTGGCTGCCCCAGAAGCCGGCCATGACGGCGGGCTTGCCGTGCAGCGTGCCCTTCTGCGCGTCGACGCCGGGGATGTTGTTGAATTCCTTGCCGCCAGGGAACGTAAAGTGCTGGTGGCCGGTGAGGATCACGTCGATGCCGTCGACCTTGGCCAGATGCAGGGCCGCATTCTCCTCGCCGCCCTTGCGCTCGCCGCCGGCGATGCCGGAATGGCACAAAGCCACGACGATGTCGGCGCCGGCCTTCTTCAGGTCAGGCACGTGCTTGTTGGCCGCGTCCACAATGTCGATCGTGGTGGCCTTGCCGTCGAGATGCGACTTGTCCCACTGGACGATCTGCGGCGGCACGAAGCCGATCACGCCGACCTTGATTGTCTGCTTGGCGCCGGATTCATCGGTGAACTCGCGGTCCAGCACGATCCAGGGCTTCTGCAGGGTCTCGCCGTTCGCCTTCAGCACGTTGGCGCAGACGAGCGGGAATTTCGCCGTGCCCATAGCGTTCTGCAGGAACTCGAGGCCGTAGTTGAACTCGTGGTTGCCGAGCGTGCCGCAATCGTAGTTGAGCTCGTTCATGGCGGCGACCATCGGGTGCACGTCGCCCTTCTTCATGCCGCGGCGATAGGCAATGAAGTCGCCGAGCGGCGAGCCCTGGATTAGGTCGCCATTGTCGAACAGCATGGTGTTCTTGGCTTCCGCACGGGCACCCTTTACCAGGGTGGCGGTGCGGGCGAGACCCACCGTGTCATCGGCCGCGTCGCGGTAGTAGTCGTAAGGGAAGACGTTCACGTGAAGGTCGGTGGTCTCCAGGATGCGGAGCTTCACGACCGGGCCGGCGGCCCAGCTGGTCTGCGGCAGGCCGGCGATCGCGGCGGCGGCCACGCCGGTCTGCAGGACGCGGCGGCGGGTGATGGATTGGGTCATGGTCTTCCCTGTGGTCTTGTTGTGCAGCGAAACAGAATTCGCCTCTACACGACAGAAGCACAGGTTTTGTGACGGAATCAATATAGCTGGCAAAGGAGAGGCCAGAATTCACTGACCTCACCGTCCGTCATCACCGGCCTCGTGCCGGTGATCTCGATTGAAGAAGTACAGAGCCTCACAGAATCGAGATGGCCGGGACAAGCCCGGCCATGACGCGAACAGGTGTCATCCCCGGCGGTCCGCAGGACCGGAAAGGGGATCCATGGCGCTGAGCGTGTGAGTGGATTCCCTTCCCCTCCGCTACGCTCCGGCCGGGAATGACACCAGAGAATTATCCGCTCAGCGCCTCGTCGAGGTCGCGGTAGAGATCCTCGACATCCTCGATGCCGGTGGATAGCCGCAGCAGATCCGGCGGGCAGGGGGTGCCCGGCCCTTCGATGGAGGCGCGGTGCTCGATCAGGCTCTCGACGCCGCCGAGCGATGTCGCCCGCTTCCACAAGCCCACCCGTGCGGCCGTGCGGACGGCCGCGGCCTCGCCGTCCGAGACCTGGATCGACAGCATGTAGCCGAAGCCGTTCTCCATCTGCCGGGCGGCGATGTCGTGGCCGGGATGCTGCGGCAGGCCGGGATAGAGCACGCGGGCCACTTTTGGATGATTGGAAAAGCGCTGCGCGAGGTCGAGGGCGCTCTTGGCTTGGGCTGCCGTGCGCACATGGAGCGTGCGCATGCCGCGCATCAGGAGATAGGCTTCAAAAGGCCCGAGGATCGCGCCCTGCATCTTGCGGATATTGGCCACGCGCGCCCAGAACGCATCCGCCTTGGCGCCGGCGAGCGCGCCGGCCACGACATCGGAATGGCCGTTCAGCACTTTCGTCGCCGCATGCATGACGATGTCGGCGCCGAGGTTGAGCGGGCGGGTGTGGATCGGAGAGGCGGTGGTGGAATCGACCGCAAGCCGCGCACCGGCCGCGTGGGCGATTTCGGCGGCACCGGCGATGTCCGTGATAGTCCAGAGCGGGTTGGAGGGCGTCTCGATCCAGACCAGCTTGGTTGCGCCGGGCTTCACAGCTTCACGCAGGGCATCGAGGTTATCGGTCTCGACGAAATCGACCTTGAGGCCCCAGCGGACCGCCTCCGTCATCAGCCAGTTGCGCAAGGCCCAATACATGACCTTGGACGCCACGATGTGGTCGCCCGGATCCAGCGCTTGGAACACCGCGGTGGCGGCTGCCATGCCGGAGGAGAACAGCAGCGCGCCGGCTTCGGCCTCTTCCAGCATCGCCAGCACTTCTTCCGCCTCACGGATCGTGGCATTGTCCGGCCGGCCATAGACGAACCCGGACGAATAGGCATTGTCCTCATCGCGGATATAGGTGGTCGCCACATGGATCGGCGGCACCACCGCCTTGGTGATCGGATCCACATGGCCCATGGCCTGAGCGGTCAGGCTGCGCTTCGACCACGGGGAACGCGATGACGACATGGGGAACCTCCGGAGAGCGTGACAGGTTGCGTCACGGGGAACAGACACGCTGTCTTTAAAGGGATTTGGGGAATGCATACAGATCAAACTGTGCCGGGCAGCCATGCAATGTCACCGCTCCTGCGCTTTCTCGTGGCCGTGCTGCCGGTGGTCGCGGTGGCGGTGTCGGCAAGCCTGATCACGCAGCCGAACATCCCGGGCTGGTATGCGGGCCTCCAGAAGCCGTCCTTCACGCCGCCGAACTGGGCCTTCCCGGTCGCCTGGACGATCCTTTATGCCATGATGGCCTATGCGCTCTGGCGCATTCTCTCGCTGCCCGAGAACCGGCCCGGACGCGCGGCGGCGATCGTGGCGTTCTTCGTACAACTCATCCTGAACGGAACATGGTCCTTCGCGTTCTTCGGCGGCCAAAGCCCGCTCGCTGGCCTCGTGGTCATCGTGGCCCTGATCGTGGCGATCCTCGCCACGATCCGCACCTTCTGGCGGCTCGACCGCACGGCGGCTCTTCTGCTCGTGCCGTATCTGGCCTGGGTCAGCTACGCCACGCTGCTCAACGCCACGATCTGGCGGCTGAACGGTTAGGCTCGCAAGCCATAAGCCTCATCCTGAGGAGGTCGCGCAGCGACCGTCTCGAAGGACGAGGCGCTTCCAGTGCTCTCTGGAACCTCCTTCGAGACGCAGCCTCACGGCTGCTCCTCAGGATGAGGACCGTGTGTTTGGAAGCGCGCGCTATTCCGGCTTGTCGAACAGGTCCGGGTCCTTGTCGTGATGATCGAGGACGCCGACGAAAGGCAGTTGCCGGTAGGAATGGGCCACGTCCATGCCGTAGCCGATCACGAACACGTCCGGGCAGGTGAAGCCCACATAATCCGGCTGGATCTGCACGGCGCGCTTGCCGGGCTTTTCCAGCAGCACGGCGGTTTTCACGCTCTTGGCGCCGCGGGCCATGATCAGGTCCTTGGCGAAGGTGACGGTGCGGCCCGACTCCAGAATGTCGTCCACGAGCAGCACATCGCGCCCACGCACGTCGCTTTCGATGTCGCGCAGGATCGTGACATTGCCGGTGGAGACGGTGCCGTCCAGGTAGCTCGACAGGTGCACGAACTCGACCTGCGGGGTGAGTCCGGTCCGATGCAGGGCGCGGATCAGGTCGGCGGCGAACATGAAGCTGCCCTTGAGCACGGCCACCACGAGCAGGTTTTCAGGCTTGGAGGCCGCGATCTCCTGGGCCAGCGCCTCGTTGCGCTTGGCGATGGTGTCCTCGTCGAAAAGAACCCGGATGCGGTGGGCATTGCTCATCATGATCGTCCAGAAAAGAAATACGTGGCTCTCAAAGCCGCCCCTTCACGACCATGCTTGGTCTGGGATGTCAAACGAACTTGGCGCCTTTTATAAGGATTTCAGGCCGAAGCCGAGCGGTCCTGCGGCAATGTCCCGCGAGAGGTTCGCTTTCCGTCCTGCGCCCGCAAGTTTATGGCTTGCTAACCATAACGGGGCGATAAGGAAGCGAATCGCCAGGTTTCTTCCCTTCAAGGATGGCTCGGATACGTGTGAAAGCGCTCGATCACGACGATTATCATTACGATGAAGGCGCGCCGCCGGTCGTGCATTTCGAGAACGTGGGCGTGCGCTACGGCATGGGGCCCGAGGTTCTGCGCGACCTGACCTTCTCCATCGAGCCCAACTCCTTCCAGTTTCTCACCGGCCCCTCGGGTGCCGGCAAGACGACGCTGCTGCGCCTCATCCTGCTCTCGGTGAAGCCGACCCGCGGCCTGATCTCGATGTTCGGGGAGGATGTCTCCCGGATCTCCAAGGACGAGCTGACGTCCTTGCGCCGCCGGATGGGCGTGGTGTTTCAGGATTTCCGCCTGCTCGATCACCTGACAACCTATGAGAACGTGGCCCTACCCCTGCGCGTGCAGGGCAAGGAGGAAGCGAGCTACCGGGCTGAAGTGGTCGAACTGCTGCGCTGGGTGGGCCTCGGCGACCGCATGCACATGCTGCCGCCGGTGCTGTCGGGCGGCGAGAAGCAGCGTGCGGCGATCGCCCGCGCGCTGATCGTGCGCCCCGACCTGCTGCTCGCCGACGAGCCCACCGGTAACGTGGACCCGTCGCTCGCCCGCCGCCTCCTGCGCCTCTTCATCGAACTCAACCGGCTTGGAACCTCGGTGGTGATCGCCACCCACGATTTCAGCCTCATGGATCAGCTCGACGTGCGCCGCCTCGTGCTCGGCGACGGCCAGCTGCATATCGACGAGTGAGCTAAGATGAACGCTCCTCCGCAACCGCGCCTGAGGAAGGCCGCCGCGGCCCCGGACGGGCAGAAGCGTTCCCTGCCCGCGTCGTTGAGCCGGAACGCGCCCCTCGTGCCAGTGGACTCGGCCGGCGGCCAGGCACTGGCTGCCGTCATCGCGATCCTCACCTTCCTGGCGGCCCTGTGCGCCGGCGGCGCAGAGCTCGTGGCGGCCTCTTCCGCCCAGTGGCGCTCCGAGATTGCCCGGGAGGTCACCATCCAGATCCGGCCCAATGCCCAGCGCTCCATCGACCAAGACGTGGAGCGTGCGGTGGCGCTGGCCCGGCAAGCGCCGGGGGTCGAGGTGGCCCAGGCCTTCTCGCGGGAAGAATCCGAGCGCCTGCTCGAGCCCTGGCTCGGAACCGGCCTCGACTTCAACGACCTGCCGGTGCCGCGCCTGATTGTGATCAAGATCCGGGAGGGTGCGAAGCCGGATTTCACGACGTTGCGGCAATCCCTCCAGCGCGACGTGCCGGGCGCGACCCTGGACGACCACGCCCTCTGGGTTTCGCGGCTCTCCACCATGGCCAACACCATCATCGGCGTCGGCGTGTTCCTGGTGAGCCTGGTGCTAGTCGCAGCGGCGCTCGCCGTCATCTTCGCCACCCGGGGTGCCATGGCGAGCAACCGGGAGGTGGTGGACGTCCTCCACTTCGTGGGCGCGAACGACGATTTCATCGCCAAGGAATTCCAGCGCCGCTTCTTCCGGCTCGGGCTGCGCGGAGCGGCTATCGGGGCCGGCGCCGCCATGGTCCTGACCCTCATCCTGGGCCTCGTGACCCGCTCCTGGCGGGCGAGCCCCACAGGCGATCAGATCGAGGCCCTGTTCGGCGCCTTCACGATCAGCTGGCGGGGTTACGCGGTTGTGATCCTGATCGCGCTCTTCGTGGCCGTGATCACGGGCATCGTGTCGCGCCTGACCGTGAGACGCTTTCTTAACGAAAATGGTTGATGGTGAGAGTTAACAGGGAAAGAGTGAGCTGCCTCTCCATTGCCGCAATCTCCATTATCCTCGTCCAGGATGACCTCGCAAACGCAGAGTTGGGGTGCGCCGGACGCCACGGAAACCGTCGGCTGGGGTTGGGCGATGCAGGAATCGCCTAAGGCTCCCGCCCGCCGGTCGTGGGCGCGACGCATCCTGGCTTTAAGCTTCTGGGCCGCAACCTGTGCCACCATCATCGGCTTTCTGGGTTTCCTCGGCTTCGTCTACAGCCTCGACCGCTTCGAGCAGCGGCCTGAAACCCGCGCGGACGGCATTGTGGCGCTCACCGGCGGTGCCCAGCGCATCGGCGATGCCATCGACCTTCTGGACAAGGGTTATGCCAAGCGGCTCCTGATCTCGGGCGTCAACGAGAACACCAGCCGCGACCAGATCGCCCGACTCAATCCGGGCCAGCGGCGCCTGTTCGATTGCTGCGTGGATCTGGACTACCGGGCCCGCAATACCATCGGCAACGCCATCGAGACCCGGCGCTGGGCCGAGAAGAACGGGTTCGACACCCTCATCGTGGTGACCTCGAACTACCACATGCCGCGCACGCTCGCGGAGCTCGACCACGCGTTGCCGAACCTGCAGAAGATCCCCTACCCGGTGGCCGCGACCATCGACCCGCACGACTGGTGGCACAATCCCGCGGTGGCCCGGGTGATCTTCACGGAATACCTGAAGTTCCTGGCGGTCTGGGTCCGCACCCACCTCGAGGACGACCCGGAACGCTCCTCGGTCGCCCACCTTATCAGCGGCGGGTCCCCGGTGAAGAAGCAGCAGATCGCGGAGCCCCTCTGGCGCTAGACCCCCGGCGAAAACCCTCTATGGTGGGCGCCCCGGAGCCTTGTGCTCCGCTTTTCCTGTCCATGACGCCATGCTGATCCTCCGCTCCCTGCTGTTCAACGTCGCCTTCTACGCTAACCTGATCCTGTGGCTGTTCCTGCTGCTCCCGGGCCTCATGGCGCCGCGCCGGACCTTCATGGAGATGGTCAAGCTCTGGGGCCGCACGTCGATCTGGCTTCTGCGGGTCATCGCCGGCGTCAAGGTGGAGATCACCGGCCGGGAGAAGATCCCGCCGGGCGGGGCGTTGGTGGCGGCCAAGCACCAGTCTTTTCTCGAGACCTTCGCCATCGTGACGATCCTGGACGATCCCACCTACATCCTGAAGCGGGAGCTCATGTGGATCCCGATCTTCGGCTGGCATCTGGCCAAGGCTCAATGCGTGCCGGTGAACCGCAAGGCCGGCACGGTCGCCCTGGTCCAGATGACCCAGCGGGCGAAGGAGGAGGCCGAGCACGGGCGCCAGATCATCATCTTCCCCGAGGGAACCCGCCGCCCGCCCGGCGCGCCGCCGGCCTACAAATACGGCGTGGCGCATCTTTATCAGAATCTCGGCTTTCCCTGCATTCCGATTGCTTTGAACGCTGGGCTGTTCTGGCCGCGCCGCCAGTTCATCCGCCGGCCCGGCACGGTGCGGATCGAGGTGCTCGACCCCATCCCGGCAGGACTGCCGCGCGACGAATTTTTTCAGCGCGTTCAAGCTGAGATCGAGACGGCCTCGAACAGGCTTTATGAAGAGGGTAGAAGGGAACTTGGCCTCGGTCCTGCCACGGCCTCAGAGGCGTCCCTGTCGAAGGCTTGATCCCGCCGTCATGGCCGGGCTTGTCCCGGCCATTTCGATGCTGTGAGGCTCGACGCATCAGATCGCCGGCACAAGGCCGGTAATGACAGAGAAAAAACCCGCAAACCCAAGTCCTGCCAAGATTTCTGCAGCCTTGACGACTCACCCGACCGTTCTTACATATAAGAACATATGGCGAACAAACGAACCATATCCTGGAACGCGGCCATGCGGGATCTCCGCAACGACCGAATGCGGAGGGCTGGTGTGCGCGAGGAAAGGCTACGGGCGACCGCAGGGCTTCGCTCCTCTTCCACCTTGAGTTCCTGGCGCGGCCGTTCGGGGCGCCGCTACATCGTGGGCGTCCATCCTCTGAACGAAGAGGAACTGCTCGACGTCACCGACGCCGTGATCCTGGCCGTCAGGCGGGATCGGGACGGCACCGGTACGGTGATCGATGCCGCCATGGCCGCGTCCGAGCCGGCCGAGCACACCCGCATGCGCTGGCTGGCGAAGGTCCAGGAACTGGGCGCCACCGAGCTGCACATCCACCGGTTGGCCGCGACGGACGAGGACCGGCGCGCGATCTTCGAGGATCTGCGCGAGGACGAGACTCAGGCCTCCTGATCGATCGCTTTAACAATCTTGTGCAGCAGCGGATCGGTCACGTTCATGCCGATGAGATGCTCATAGGTGTTGCGCACGTAATCCGGGTTGCGCCCGGAAACGCCCTGCCCCTGCCGCACGTGCTTCAGCACATCCTCGAAGGACAAACGTCCTGCATATTGCCCGTGATAGCGGTCGACCACATAGGCCAGGGCACGGACCCGGCGGCCATCGGCCAGCCGCACCGGCAGGTGTCGCTCAAGATAGACCGCCGTGACCTGCTCGCGTTCGCGCAGATACTGGATTGTGGCCTGCGCCTCCTCCGGGGCGACCCGGAAGGCGACGCCGTGGCAGCGCCCGCCGCGATCAAGGCCGAGCACCAGGCCGGGATGCTCAGGGGTTCCGCGATGCACATGGGAGAAGACGCAGAGCGAGCGGTGATAGCCGTAGAGATGGGCATGCACGCGCTCGAGAAAGGGAAAGCCCGGCCGCCACATGAGCGAGCCGTAGCCGAACACCCATAAATCCTCCGTGAGGTCGTTCATGTCACCCCGCCCGAACCTTGCCTGCATCGGGCGCTACCAGTAACGAAGCATCCGCACAACAGGAGATCGCGCATGGATCAGGCCGCCCCGACAGGGAACCTTCGCCGCAGTCGCTTCTGGCTCTACGCACCCTTCGTTCTGCTGCTTCTGCTGGCGATTGCCTGGACCGTCGCCTGGTTCGTGATCCGCAACCGCACGGCGGAGGCGCTGGACGGCTGGCTCGCCGCGGAGGCGAGAGCCGGGCGGGAATGGTCCTGCGCGGACCGCAGCATCGCCGGCTACCCGTTCCGCATTGAGGTGATCTGCAATGCGCTCGACTTCAAGCGAGGTGCGGTCACCGCCTCCTTCGGCCGCACCGAGGCGGTTGCGCAGGTCTACCAGCCCCGCCGCATCATCACCGAGGTGGCCGGCCCCTTGCGCGTGACGGACGGAACCGTGACGGTGCAGGGCAGCTGGGATCTGCTGCAGGCCAGCGTCAATGCCTCGCAAACAGGATTGCAGCGCGTCTCAGTCGCGGCCAATGCGCCGAAGGTGACCGTCACCGGTCTGCCGGCCGGCGAGCTGATGGGATCGGGCAAGCGTCTGGAGCTGCATGTCCGGCCCAACCCGTCACGTGGAGCCGATCAGGCGCGTGACGTTGCGGCCTCCATCACGGAAGCCCGCATTCCGCTGCTCGATGCGCTCATCGGCGGCGCTGAGGCGACCAACCTGAACGCGGACGTCACGGTCACGCAAGCCGACGGCTTCAAGGGCGGCACCATCGCGGAGGAGATGGAGCTCTGGCGCAAAGCAGGCGGCAAGCTCGACATCCTGATGCTGTCGGCCGCGAAGGGCACGCGCCAGATCGAGACTAAGGGCGAGCTGCGCCTCGACGAGCAACACCGCCCCGCAGGCCAGCTCAACGTGGCGGCCGCCGGCCTCGATGGCCTCCTCGGCAACCTCACCGGCGGACGACTCGGCGGCAATCTGTTGGGCATGCTGCTGGGACAGAACCCGCGGGTGAATGCCGCTCAGCCCAACGCCAAGCCGCAGCTCGCCGCCCTGCCGCCGCTGCGGCTGGAAAACGGCTTCCTGGCCATAGGGCCGTTCGTGATCCCGAATGCGAAATTGCAGCCGCTTTACTAATTCTCTTATGCCACGTCATCACCGGCCTTGTGCCGGTGATCTCGATCCGAAAAGTGCGGCGCCTCACATGATCGAGATGGCCGGGACAAGCCCGGCCATGACGTTGGAGGGAGTGCTACCCCACTGTCATTCCGGGCTCGCCTGCGACGCCCCGGAATGACAGTGGGTGTCCTTCCAAACGGTGAATGCCTCCTAAGCCTTGTCCTCGCGCCGGCGGCCGAAATCTGGCTCCGGGGTTTCCTGGCCCGATGAGATGATGCCGCGGCGGATGGCGCGGGTGCGGGTGAAGAGGTCGAAGAGCTTGTCGCCCTCGCCCCAGCGGATAGCGCGGGCGAGGAGTGCGATGTCCTCGTTCAAGCGGCCCAGCATTTCCAGCACGGCCTCGCGGTTATGCAGGAAGACGTCGCGCCACATGGTGGGGTCCGAGGCCGCAATGCGGGTGAAATCGCGGAAGCCGCCGGCCGAGAACTTGATCACCTCGCCCTGCGTGACGGTCTCCAGATCCGCCGCCGTGCCGACGATGTTGTAGGCAATCAGATGCGGCACATGGCTGGTGATGGCGAGCACGAGGTCATGGTGCTGCGCGCTCATGACCTCCACGTTGGAGCCCATGGCCTCCCAGAAGGCGCGCACGCGCTCGGTGGCCGCCTCGTCCATCCCTTCGGGCGGGGTGAGAATGCACCAGCGATTGTGGAAGAGCGTCGAAAAGCCCGCGTCAGGGCCGGAATGCTCCGTGCCCGCGACCGGATGGGCCGGCACGAAATGCACGCCGTCGGGCAAATGCGGCTGCACCTGCGCAACCACGGACGCCTTCACCGAGCCCACATCCGACACGATGCTGCCGGGCTTCAATCCTGAGCGCATCGCTTCCGCGACCTTGCCGCAGACGCCGACAGGCACGCAGAGGATGACGAGATCCGCATCCCGCACGCCGGCCGCCACGTCGGTCGTCGCCTCGTCGGCGATCCCGAGTTCGCGCACCCGAGCCACCACGGCTTCGCTCGCATCGATTGCGACGATGGTGCGCGCGAGGTTTAGGTGCCGGCTGGCGCGGGCGATGGATGAGCCGATCAGCCCGAGGCCGATGAGCGCAACGCGCTCGACGAGCGGCGTGTCACGCGGAGGACCGAGACGCTCAGGCATTTTTGCCGCCCATGAAATCGCGCAACGCCGCCACGACGAGGCCGTTCGCCTCCTCGTCGCCCACGGTCAGGCGCAAGGCATCGGGCAGGCCATAGGCCGCGACCTGACGGAGGATCAGCCCGCGGGCCGTGAGAAACGCGTCGGCGTCCTTCGCCGTGCGGCCAGCGTCTTTTGGGAAGTGGACGAGCAGGAAATTGCCGACGCTCGGCGTCACCTTCAAGCCCAGCGCCTCGATCTCGCGGGTGAGCCAGGCGAGCCAGCGCTCGTTGTGCTCGATGGCTTTTGCGATATGCGCTTCGTCCTGGATCGCCGCAATGCCGGCCGCGATGGCCGGGCCGCTCACGTTGAACGGGCCACGGATGCGGTTGATCGCATCGGCGATATGGGCCGGCGCCACCATCCAGCCGAGGCGCAAGTTGGCGAGCCCATAAATCTTCGAGAAGGTGCGCGTCATCACCACGTTCTCGGACGTGGCGACGAGCTCCAGGCCCGCTTCGTAATCGTTGCGGCGGACATATTCGGCATAGGCCGCGTCGAGCACCAGCAGCACATGCGGCGGCAGGTTGGCGTGCAGGCGCTTGACCTCATTGAATGGGATGTAGGTGCCGGTGGGGTTGTTGGGATTGGCCAGAAAGACAATCTTGGTCTTGTCCGTCACCTTCGCCAGAATCGCGTCCACATCCGTGCGCAGATCCTTCTCTGGCGCCACCACCGGCGTACCGCCCGCGGCTTGGATCGCGATGCGGTAGACCAGGAAGCCGTGCTCCGTGAAGATGCCCTCATCGCCCGGACCCACATAGGCATTGGTGATCAAGGACAGGAGCTCGTCGGAGCCTGTGCCGCAGACGATGCGGTTCGGATCGAGCCCGTACCGGGCCGCAATCGCCTCGCGTAAGCGCGTGGCGGCACCGTCCGGGTAAAGCTCGAGGTGATCAAAGGTCCGGATCGCTTCCATGGCTTTGGGCGAAGGGCCGAGCGGCGTCTCGTTCGAGGAGAGCTTATGGATCTTTGCAACCCCTGCGGCCTTGCTCTTGCCGGGCACATAGGCGTCGATCTGCATCACGCCGGGACGGGGTTGGGGACGAGCGGACATCATTGTTTCCTAAACATCGATCAGATGGGACAGGCTCTAGCGCAGCTGCGTTCTTATTTCACGTGGAAACGTTCGGCATGGCTGCCGATCTCGGCGAGCTGGGCGAGGCTCGCGCCTGCCTTCGTCAGGGTCTCATGCAGCTGGGCAGGCTCGACGGTGCCGGGCACCGCGATGAGCTCCGAAAGGCCATGGGCGTCGGCGGCGCTCGCCACCACCTCGCCGCCGAGGCGGATGAGGGCCTCGTTGGCGCCCCGATGCCAGCGCTCGAACTGGGCGGCATAGAGCACCACGTCGCGCACCGCCGCATCCACCAGGGGTTTCGAGATCACGAAGACCGGAGTGCCGGCGGGATGGTCGGGCCGCTCGATAAAGGGCAGGCGCGCAATCACCTTGGGCCGCTCCCGGTCGGCGAGCGTCCGCCACCAGGCACCGCTTGTCGCCCCCTGGTCGAGGCGGAAGATGCCGAGATCGCCGCCTGAGGAGGCCACCGCCTCGATCACCGCCGCGGCGCTGGGATGGGTAATGTACGGCACCGTGAAGCCGAAATGGAACCGGGCCGAGTCGCGCATGGGCGCATCGCCCCCGGAGATGTCGGCATGGACGGAATAGTTGGACTGCACATAGGTGAAGGTGCCGATGATCACCCGCCAGATGCTCTCCACCGTGTCGAGCGGCAGCAGGCCCTCGTGGCGCTCGGCGAGCGCCTTCATCATCGAGGCCTCACGGCCGGGACGGAAAGCCGAGGCAATGCCCGTCTTCGAGGCTTTCTTGGAGGCGATCAGCCGGTCGATGATGGTGCCTCGTTCCATGAGCAGCCGGTGCATCGCCTCGTCGATACGGTCGATCTCCTGGCGGAGTTCGGCAAGAGATGGAGCGGGCTTCTCGGCGGACATGGGTAGGGATCCTTAAGGAGAGCCTCTTCTTTGACGGGTTTGCCCAATCTTGTCATCCCCGATGACGGGCGGCCTAGGGCTCGCGAGGCGTCATGCGCGTTGACGTCACTGCCGCCCCGCAGTACCGGTTGTTCGAAAGAACGAACGTTTCCATAGAAAAGCATGTCCTTTGCCCCCCTTGTCTCCGAACCGCGAAACCAGGTCGACGATCCGTCGAGCCTGGTCATGCGCTTTGGCGCGGACGAGCCCCTGATGATGGATGCGGGCGTCGCGCTCGCGCCCTGGCAGATCGCCTACCAGACCTACGGCACGCTCAATGCGGACAAGTCCAACGCGGTCCTGATCTGCCACGCGCTCACCGGCGACCAGCATGTGGCGAACGACAATCCGGTAACGGGCAAGCCCGGCTGGTGGCTGACCATGGTGGGGCCCGGCCGGCCGGTGGACACCAACCGCTTCTTTGTGATCTGCGCCAACGTGATCGGCGGTTGCATGGGCACCACGGGACCGGCCTCGATCAATCCGGCCACGGGCCAGCCCTACGCAGTCGATTTTCCGGTTGTGACGGTTCCCGACATGGTGCGCGCTCAAGGAGCCCTCATCGACCGGCTCGGCATCGAGAAGCTGTTCTGCGTCGTCGGCGGCTCCATGGGCGGCATGCAGGTGCTGCAATGGGCTGTGAGCTATCCGGAACGGGTCTTTGCGGCGCTGCCCATCGCCACCGCGGCCCGCCATTCGGCCCAGAACATAGCCTTCCACGAGGTCGGCCGCCAGGCCGTGATGGCCGATCCCGAATGGCGCGGCGGGCGCTACCTGAACGAGGGCACGCGCCCCTCCAAGGGCCTCGCGGTCGCCCGCATGGGCGCGCACATCACCTACCTGTCCGAAGTGGCCCTGCACCGGAAGTTCGGACGCAACTTTCAGGACCGGGCCGCCCCCACCTTCTCCTTCGACGCCGATTTCCAGATCGAAAGCTATCTCCGCTACCAGGGCATCTCCTTCGTGGAACGCTTCGATGCCAATTCCTACCTCTATGTCACGCGGGCGATGGATTACTTCGACATCGCGGCCGAGCATGGCGGCTCGCTGGCCAAGGCCTTCAAGGGCACGCCCACGCGCTTCTGCGTGATCTCGTTCAGCTCCGACTGGCTGTTTCCCACCTCCGACTCTCGGGCCATCGTCCATGCGCTCAACGCCGCGGCCGCTTCCGTCGCCTTCGTGGAGGTGGAGAGCGACAAGGGGCACGATGCCTTCCTGCTCGAGGAGCCGGAGATGTTCGCAGCCGCCCGCGGCTTCATCGACGCGGCCGCGCGAGTGCGGGGGATCGCATGAGCCTGCCCGCCACCCTGCCCCTGACTGATACGGCAAGCGGCCATCGCCTCGACTTCCTGCTGGTCACCGACATGGTGGAGCCCGGCTCCCGCGTGCTCGATGTGGGCTGCGGCGACGGAGCGCTTCTCTCACTGCTGCGTGACCGCAAAGGCGTCGACGGACGCGGCATCGAGATTTCGCGAGAGGGTGTGAACGCCTGCTTGGCCAAAGGATTGCCGGTGATCCAGGGCGATGCGGATACGGACCTTGCCGATTACCCGGACGATGCCTTCGACTACGTAATCCTCTCGCAGACGATCCAGGCCACGCGCCAGCCCAAGGTGGTGCTGGAGCATCTGCTGCGCATCGGCCGCCGGGCCATCGTGTCCTTCCCGAATTTCGGCCATTGGCGCGTGCGCTTCGAGCTCGGTGTCCGGGGGCGGATGCCCATGACCGAGAACCTGCCCTATTCCTGGTACGACACCCCCAACATCCATTTCTGCACCATCCGCGATTTCGTGGAGCTGTGCCGCGAGGTTGGCGCCCAGATGGAAAAGGCCGTGGCGCTCAATGCCGGCGGCCAGCCTATGCGCGTGACTCTGCCCTGGTGGGTGTGGAACCTGCTCGGAGACCAGGCGGTGTTTTTGTTGAAGCGGCGCTCCGGTGTCTGAGGCACTCAAGTTTGAATGATATGAGTGAGCAGCCGGGCTTCTCTGTAATCCTCAAACCTTTGAGGAACCACTACTGCATATTGTCAAATTCCCCTTATAAGACGCACCGAACAAGTCATCCGCGAGAGTTTGCGGCCATGATTTTCTCCTGTAGGACTTATGATTTGGTGGTTGTTGGGGCGGATGCTTTCGGCATCCGCCCGAAGGGTGACAATTGGTCTGCGGGTTAGACGATGATGAAGTTCATGTAGGTAAGCTGAAGGCTGTCAGGCAGGTAGGCGAACACAACCGCTTCCTCCGGGCCGGCGCCATCCAGGTCGTACATCAAGGCGCCCGTGTTCGGCTCGTAGATGATGAAGTGCTCGAACGTGGTCGCCATGAAGCCGACGGTGAATGCTGCTTCAGGAAGGGCCCCTGTCTCGAACACCTGGAAGACCGACCGA
>Ga0209902_100284_pt1 | contig 70966 bp, 66 predicted proteins | sample FECB27metaG_FD_188304 | JGI IMG/M metagenome (GOLD analysis project Ga0209902, IMG submission 188304) | Cyanobacterial communities from the Joint Genome Institute, California, USA - FECB-27 (SPAdes) (version 2) | ecosystem: Environmental > Aquatic > Thermal springs > Hot (42-90C) > Microbial mats... | reverse complement strand
CACGCCCCCCCATCCCTAACCCTTCCCCACCGCAAGCGGGGGGAAGGGGACCGGGCGGCGCTTGCTCGCTCGGTGGAGCACGATCATGACTACCTCACCCGCCATCCTCGTCGAAAAACTCAACGTCTCCTTCGGCGACTCCCATGTCGTGAAGGACCTCTCCTTCACCGTTTCGCCTGGCGAGAGCTACGGCATCGTCGGCGAATCCGGCTCCGGCAAATCGACCGTGCTGCGCGTGCTCGCCGGGCTCAACCGCGACTGGAGCGGCCAGGTCTCGATTCTGGGTCAGGTACAGCCGAAAATCCGGGATAAGGCGTTCTACCGGGCATCCCAGATGGTCTTCCAGGACCCTTACGGCTCGCTGCATCCCAAGAAGACGGTCGACGACACGCTGGCCGAGCCTCTGACGATCCATGGCCTGGGTGATGCGCAGGGCAGGATCGCGCGCGCCATGGCCGATGTCGGCCTGCCGGCCTCCTTCCGCTTCCGCTATCCGCACCAGCTTTCGGGCGGCCAGCGCCAGCGCGTCGCGATCGCGCGCGCCCTCGTGCTGGAGCCGACGATCCTGCTCCTTGACGAGCCGACCTCGGCGCTCGACGTGTCGATCCAGGCCGAGGTGCTGAACCTGCTGCAGGCCCTTCGCCACGAGCGCAAGCTGACCTACATCCTCGTCAGCCACGATCTCGCCGTCGTCGCCCATATGTGCGAGCGGCTGCTGGTGATGCAGTTCGGCGCCGGTGTCGAGGAGATGACAGCCGCCACGCTCGCCGCTCGCGACCCGCAGACGGACTACGCCCGGCAATTGCTAACCGCCAGCGCGGGGTTCAGGCGCACTGGTTGAGCAGGCAGGCTGGACAGGGTTGCGCAGTCTGCGTTTGGCAAGCTCCCTGCTTGGTCGCATTGTCGTCGCAGCTCTGGGTTCGATTGCACCAGAGCCGATACGGAGCCTGAATATCCATGGACGCCATCGCAGACCGCGCCATCCGCCCGGAGGCCGCGCCGCAGCGCACGCCGGTGCCGCCCTTCGACCTCGTCATCTTCGGGGCCAGCGGCGACCTCGCGCTGCGCAAGCTCTTTCCGGCGCTGGCGCAGCGCAACCAGGAGGGCGTGCTGCCGCCCGAGAGCCGCATCCTCGCCATCGTCCGCAAGGACGAGGACATGGAAGGCTTGCCGAACCAGATCGCCGGGCGGCTGAAGCAGGAGGGCCTCGCCGCAGACCAGATCGAAGGCTTCCTGCGCCGCCTCACCATGGTTCAGGCCGATGCCTTGAAGCCCGAAACATTCAAGGCGCTGAAGACCGCGCTCGGCGACACCGACCGCGTCCGCTCCTTCTATCTCTCGACCCCGCCGGACCTCTTCATCCCGATCTGCCAGAACCTCGCCAAGGCGGAGATACTCACGCCCACCTCGCGCGTCATCCTTGAGAAGCCCTTGGGGCGCGATCTCGCCTCGGCCCGCGAGATCAACGACGCGGTCGCCGCGATCCTGCCCGAAAGCCGGACCTACCGGATCGACCATTACCTCGGCAAGGAGACGGTGCAGAACCTGCTGGTGCTGCGCTTCGCCAACACCCTGTTCGAGCGCTCCTGGTCGAGCCGCGACATCGACAACGTCCAGATCACGGTGGCCGAGACGGTCGGGCTCGAAGCCCGCGCCGGGTATTACGACAAGGCCGGCCATATGCGCGACATGGTCCAGAACCACGTCATGCAGCTACTCTGCCTCTTCGCCATCGAGCCGCCCAACATGCTGGAGGCGGACGCGGTGCGTGACGAGAAGGTGCGCGTCCTCAAGGCGCTGCGGCCCATCGTCGGCCCCGATGTCCAGCGCCATACCGTGCGCGGGCAATACGGGCCGGGTCAGAACGAAGGCCAGCGCGTGCGCGGCTATGCCGAGGAACTCGGCCACGCCAGCAACACCGAGACCTTCGTGGCGATCCGCTGCGAACTCGACACCTGGCGCTGGGCCGGCGTGCCGATCTATCTGCGGACCGGCAAGCGCATGGCGCAGCGCTATTCCGAGATCGCCGTCACCTTCAAGCCGGTGCCGCATTCGATCTTCGGCCATGGCGGCGGCTGCGACAATCTCGACGCCAACCGGCTCGTCATCCGGCTCCAGCCCAATGACGGCGTCCAGCTCCAGTTGATGATGAAGGTGCCTGGCTCCGGCAAGCTCAAGATCGTGCCGCGCCAGCTCGACCTGCGCTACGAGACCGCCTTCGACGTGCGCACGCCCGACGCCTATGAGCGCCTGCTGACCGACGTCATCCGCGGCGACCAGACGCTGTTCATGCGCCGCGACGAGGTGGAGCAGGCCTGGGCCTGGATCGACCCGATCATCACCGGCTGGCAGGAGTATTCGCCGCAGCCGCATCGCTACGCCGCCGGCTCCTGGGGTCCGTCGCAGGCGATCGGCCTGATCGAGCGCGACGGCCGCTCCTGGGCCGATCCGGATTTCGCCTGATGGCCGTTCATGACGCCGCGGCGGGGCCGGTCGCCTGGCATCGCTTCGAGGCGCTGGGCGACGCCTCGGAGGCGCTGGCCGAAGCCGTCGCGATCAGGCTGGCCGTAGTGATCGCCGAGCGCGGCGCAGCGCTGCTCGCGGTCCCCGGCGGCACGACGCCGGCGCGTTTCCTCGCGGCGCTGGGCGGCCATGATCTCGCCTGGGACAAGGTCACGCTGCTGCCGACCGACGAGCGCTTCGTTTCAGCCAGCGACGCCGCCTCGAACGAGCGCATGATCCGCGCGAGTTTTTCGCCGCTGAGCGAGGGCGGGGCGCGCTTCCTGTCCTTCCATGGGCAGGGTGGCGATCTCGAAACCGCCGCCGGCGCGGTCTCGGACGCGCTGGCCGATCTGCCGCCGATCGACATCCTCGTCAGCGGCATGGGCGCAGACGGTCACATCGCCTCGCTCTTTCCCGGCGATGACACTGCTTTGGGCGCTGACGCCACTCAGCACGCCGTAGCGGCCCGCCCGCCTGGACTGCCGGAACGGATATCGCTGTCGCCATCACGGTTGCGAGCGGCAGGCTGGGCGGCGCTGCTGGTAGCGGGTGCGGCGAAACAGCAAACGCTGGCGAGCGCACAGGCCTTGCCCGCAGCATTCCCAGTCGGCCTGCTGCTCGGCCGTCCGCAGGGGCTCGACGTCTACTGGAGCAAGGTCTAAGTCGTTCCGGTCCTTTCAATCGATTGAAGAGTTCCGCCATGGATGAAGCCGCCGCCATCGCCCGCCTTCAGGCCTGCGGAATCGTGCCCGTCGTGGTGATCGAGGATGCGCATCTCGCCGCGCCGCTGGCGCGTGCGCTGCTGGCCGGCGGCATCGACGTCATCGAGGTCACCCTGCGCCGCCCGGCCGCGCTCGCCGCGCTCGAGACGATCGCGCGCGAGATTCCCGGCATCCTCCCCGTCGCCGGCACGGTGGTGACGCCGGCGCAGGTCGCGGACGTGAAGGAAGCCGGCGCGCAGGCCGTGGTCAGCCCCGGCTTCAGCGAGGCGGTGGACGATGCGATGCGCGCCGCCGGCCTGCCCTGGCTGCCGGGCGTCGCGACGGCGTCCGACTGCATGCGCGCGGTCGCCGCAGGCCGCCTGACAGCCAAGTTCTTCCCGGCCGAACAGGCCGGCGGCACGGCAACGCTGAAGGCGCTGTCGGGGCCGTTCCCGCAGATGCGCTTCTGCCCGACCGGCGGCGTCGGCCTGAGCAATCTCGGCGACTACTTTGCCCTGAAGCAGGTCCTCTGCGTCGGCGGCTCCTGGCTCGTGCCGGCGGACGCCATCGCCAACCGCGACTGGGCGCGGGTGACGCAACTGGCGAAGGAAGCGCGCGAGACGGTCGCGGCGCTGCGCGGTTAGAAGGCCGCCGCCGCTGCTCACTTCCGGCAGGCGAAGGGCAGGAACGTGCTCGCCATGTTCTCGTTCATCGCCATCAGGACGAGGATGTTGGCGAGGTCGAGCTCTTCCCTGGAGTGCGGGCAGACATCGCCCTGCGTCGTGCAGCCAGAGGCGAGGAAGGCCTCGTGCCGCGCGATGAACTCCGGGCTCAGTCCCGTCCGGCCGCGCTTTGTCAGCGCCTGCGTCCAGGCCTTGCCGTAGCGCTCGCATTTGACCGCCGGCCAGCTTTCCTCGCGGCTGACCTGCGCGGCCGCCGGCGCAAGCCCGGCCAGCAGCATCCAGAGCGATGCGACGGCCCCCCTCACGCCAGCCGCTCCACCACCAGATCGGCGATGGCGAGCGAACTCGTCAGCCCCGGGCTCTCGATGCCGAGCAGGTTGACGAGGTTCGGCACGCCATGGACCGCCGGCCCATCGATCCGGAAATCCGGCATCGGTTCGCTCTGCGAATGCAGTTTAGGGCGGATTCCGGCATAGTCGGCGACCAGCGCGCCGTCGGGCAAGCCCGGCCAGTAGGTCCGGATCGCCGCGTAGAACTTCTCCGCCCGCGCCGGGTCCACGATCAGATCCTGGTCATGCGCGACCCATTCGACATCGGGCCCGAATTTCACCCGCCCGGCCATGTCGATGGTGGCGTGGATGCCGAGACCCGCCGCCTCCGGAATCGGATAGACCAGATGCGAAAACGGCTGTTTGCCGAGCAGCGAGAGGTAATTGCCCTTGGCGTAGTGCTGCACCGGCACATGCTCCGGCGGAAAGCCTGAGAGCTTGCCGAGCAGTCGCGGCGCGCCATGGCCGGCCGCGTTCACCACCGTCGCCGCCGTGTAGGTCGCCGGATCCTCGCCGCCGAAATCGACGCTGAACCCGTCCGCCTCGCGCCGCCAGCCGGCGATCGGCGTGTTCAGCGCCAGCGAGCCGCCGGCCGCCTCGCATTCGCCGAGCAGCGACAGCATCAGCGCATGGCTGTCGACCACGCCGGTCTCCGGCGAGAGCAGCGCGATCTCGCAGGTCACTTCCGGCTCCATCGCCCTGGCCTCGGCGGCGTCGATCCAGCGCAGGCTGTCGACGCCCGACGCGGTGGCGCGCGCATGGATCGTCTCCAGCGCCGGCCGCTGGCTGGCGGAGGTGGCGACGATCAGCTTGCCGCAGGCCTTGTGCGGCAGTCCGCGCGCGCGGAGATAGGCGTAGAGCTTCCGGCGGCCCTCGACGCAGACCCGCGCCTTGAGCGAGCCCGGCGGATAATAGATCCCGGCATGGATGACCTCGCTGTTGCGCGCCGAGGTCTGCGTGCCGATGCCGTCCGCAGCCTCGGCGATCACGACCTCGCGGCCGGCCAGCGCCAGCGCGCGGGCCGTCGCCAGGCCGACGACGCCGGCCCCGATAACGAGGCAGTCGATATCGCTCATGGCTGCTGCCGGCGCTCAGGCGTGCCTGGGCATCGCCATCTCGACGAGGCTCGCCCAATAGGTCACGCCGACCGGGATCGCCGCGTCGTTGAACTCGTAAGCCGGGTGGTGGACGCCGGCTGAATCGCCGTTGCCCATCATGATGTAGGCGCCGGGCCGCTCCTCCAGCATGAAGGAGAAATCCTCCGAGCCCATGGTCGGAGGCACTTCGGTGTCGATCGCGTCCTTGCTGAAGGCGCTACGCACCGCGCTGGTGACGAAGTCGGTCTGGCCGGAATGGTTGAAGGTCACCGGGTAGCCGCGCTCATAGTCGATCTCGGCGCTCAGGTTGAAGGCGAGCGCCGTGCCGGTGACGATCTCGCGGAAGCGCTTCTCGGCGAGGTCGCGCATCTGGGGCGAAAGCGTGCGCACCGTGCCCTTGATCTCGACATGCTGGGGAATGACGTTGAAGGCCTCGCCCGCCTTGAAGGCCGTCACCGAGACGACGACGGAATCGAGCGGGTCGGCATTGCGCGAGGAGATCGTCTGCAGCGAGGTGACGAGATGGCAGGCGGCGACCAGCGGGTCGATCGTTTCGTGCGGCTTGGCGGCGTGGCCGCCGCGGCCCTCGAGCTTGAGCAGGAAGCGGTCGGCCGCCGCCATCATCGCGCCCTTGCGAATGGCGAACTGGCCGATCGGGATACCCGGCATGTTGTGCAGGCCGTAGACCTCCTGCACGCCGAAGCGCTCCATCATCCCGTCCTGGCACATCTCGCGGCCGCCCGCGCCGCCCTCTTCGGCCGGCTGGAAGATCATGATCGCGGTGCCGTCGAAATCGCGCGTCTGCGCCAGGTATTTCGCGGCGCCGAGCAGCATGGCGGTGTGCCCGTCATGGCCGCAGGCGTGCATCTTGCCCGGCACCGAGGAGCGGTGCTCCAGATTGGTCTCCTCATGGATCGGCAGCGCGTCCATGTCGGCGCGCAGGCCGATGACCTTCCCGGAGCCAGCGCCCTTGCCCTTGATCACGCCGACGACGCCGGTGCGGCCGATGCCGGTGACGACCTCGTCGACGCCCCATTCCCTCAGCTTGTCGGCGACGATGCCGGCCGTGCGCTGCACGTCGAACATCAGCTCGGGATGCTTGTGGAAATCGCGGCGGATTGCGGTGATCTCAGGCGAGAGCGCGGCGATGAGGTCGGATTTGGGCATGGGGTTCCTCGGCGAAGACGCAACGACAGGCTGGGATGGCGCGCAAGCTAGCGGCGGAGCGGCGCGCTGTCCAAGCCGATTGCCGCATGAGGGGGCGGAGTGGGCGGAATAGGCCGGCCCGTCAGATCGTCGAAAGGTCGGGTCCTGTCGGCGCAGGCATGGGCATCTGGAAGATCATCCTGAGGACATGGGTGTCGAACAGATTGTCGCCAAGGCAGATTGCAATCGAACGGCCAGGTGCTGCGTCATGATTTGGCCTTGTCCTGTGAATAGATCGCTTGATCAGCGCTCGGTCAGACCAGAATTGGTGGCCTGAGCTTTCCATTCCTCCCGTCTCATGTCTGGATCATCATGCGTCTCCTGATGACGGCCGCCTTTATTGCGGCCAGCGTTCCCGCGTTCGCGGCCGATGTTGCCGTAACCAAAATTTCCTTCCAACCGCAGGTCAAAGGCACCGCCTGTCTCAAGCGCGAGACGCTGGCCATGATCGACCAACTCGTCGCAAAAATCGGCCCGATCCAGATCACCTCGACCTGCGGCGGCCGCCATGCCCGCCGCTCGCAGCATTACAGCGGCAAGGCGATCGATTTCAGGCCGCTCGCGACCTCCGCGCGCAAGGCGGCCGCAGCGGCGCGGTCGCTGGAGACTGTCGGCGGCGTGGGCACCTATTCCAACGGCCTCGTCCATGCCGATGTCGGCGAGCGTGAGTTGTCGTGGCATGGGCACAAGCGGGCACGGACGCGCTACGCCCGGGCGCGTTGAGGCGCATTTTTTTCCCGCCTACCGCGACGCCGCCGCCTCTTTCCCTTCTCCCGGATGGGAGAAGGTGGCCCGGAGGGCCGGATGAGGGCCTGCCGTTGCCACGAATGGCGCCAACGGCTCCGTCCCGTTTCAACAACCAGCGGCGGTCCCTCACCCCTGACCCTCTCCCATCCGGGAGAGGGGTTCCCCGCGCCCTTTCCGTCATGGTCGGGCTCGTCCCGACCATCCACGTCTCGACCACGTCGCAGCAGGACATGGCCGCCGGACATCTCGCCCGCCATCAGCGCCGCAAGACGTGGATGGTCGCCACAAGGGCGACCATGACGGGAAGGGGTTGACTAAGCGAGTGACTGCTTCCGACCCAACAGCGACATTCGAACGGTTGGCGCTTTCACTCTAAGCCCAAAACCAGAAGGGCCGCGCCTCGCGGCGCGGCCCTTTCCGGCCAACCCTAAGCCTTCGCCGCTCAAGCCAGCGTGTAGGCCGTCTTCACCGTCGTATACATCTCCTTGGCATAAGCGCCCTGCTCGCGCGGGCCGTAGCTCGAGCCTTTCCGGCCGCCGAAGGGGACGTGGTAGTCGACGCCGGCCGTGGCGAGGTTGACCATCACCATGCCGGCCTCGCTGTTGCGCCGGAAATGGGTCGAGTGCTTCAGCGAAGTGGTGCAGATGCCCGCCGAGAGACCGAACTCGGTGTCGTTGGCCACGCTCAACGCCTCCTCGTAATCCTTGACGCGGATGACGTTGGCGACCGGGCCGAAGACCTCCTCGCGCGAGATGCGCATGGCGTTGGTGGTCTCGGTGAAGAGCGCCGGCTGGAGATAGAAGCCGGGCGTTTCGCGGTTGAGCAACTCGCCGCCCCAGGCAAGCTTCGCGCCTTCGTCGCGGGCGATCTGGATATATTTCAGATCCTGATCGAGCTGGCTCTGGTCGACGACCGGGCCGATATGCGTGCCGGCCTTCAGTGCGTCGTCGACGACCACGCCCTTCAGCCGCTCGATGCAGGCCTCGACGAATTTGTCGTGGATGCCCGCCTGCACGATCAGGCGCGATGAGGCGGTGCAGCGCTGGCCGGTCGAGAAATAGGCCCCCGTGACGGCGGCCTCGACGGCGGTCTTCAGGTCGGCGTCGTCGAGCACGACGAGCGGGTTCTTGCCGCCCATTTCGAGCTGGACTTTCTTCATCGGATGCGAGGCGATGCAGGCCTCCGCCACCTTGCGGCCAGTCGAAACCGAGCCGGTGAAGGAAATCGCATGCACGTCCTTGTGCTGCAGCAGCGCCTGGCCGACGACGGAGCCGCGGCCCATGACGAGGTTGAGCACGCCCTTGGGCAGGCCGGCGCGCTGGATGATGTCGACCAGCGCCCAGGCCGAACCCGGCACGAGATCGGCCGGCTTGATGACGACGCAATTGCCCCAGGCCAGCGCCGGCGCGATCTTCCAGGCCGGGATCGCGATCGGGAAATTCCAGGGCGTGATCATGCCGATGACGCCGAGCGCCTCGCGCGTGATCTCGACGCCGACGCCCGGACGCACGGAGGGAACGGCCTCGCCGCCCAGCCGCAGGCACTCGCCCGCGAAAAAGGCGAAGATCTGCCCGGCCCGGCCGGCTTCGCCGATGCCCTCGGCCAGCGTCTTGCCCTCTTCGCGCGAGAGCAGGCGACCGAGCTCTTCCTTGCGGGCGAGAATCTCGTCGGAGGCCTTCTTCAGGATCTCGTAGCGCTCCTGCGGGCCAGAGCGGCTCCAGGCCGGGAAGGCGGCCTTGGCGGCGGCTACCGCGTCATTGAGCTGATCGACCGTCCCTTGCGCATATTCGCCGACGACATCGCCGGTATTGGACGGGTTGATGTTGCGCGAGGCATTGCCGGCACCGGCCCATTCGCCGGCGATCAGGTTCTTGAACATCTCGGTCATCACTAGGCCTCCCACGGCGATTATGGTTTTCGCCGGTGGTGGTAGCGTCTTTGCGCCGCGAAGGCCAATGCGGCAGCCGCTATCGCTTCAGTCATTTCGCGCATCGCGGAAGATTGCTCAGAACTCCGCGTCGAGTTCCTCCATGTCATCCGGCTCGTCCTGAGCGGCCTTGATCCAGTCCTTCAGCGCCGGCCATTTCGCGATCGTCTTGCAATAGGCTTGGCTGACGGGATCGAGCGCCACGTCATAAGTCAGGAAACGCAGGCAGACCGGGGCATACATCGCGTCGGCCATCGTCATCGACGCGCCGAAGAGATAGGGCCCGCCATAGGTCTCGAGGCAATCGCGCCAGATCTCGGTGACGCGGTCGATATCGGCCTGCGCGCCGGCCCAGACCTTGAAGCCGGGATAATGCGCCTTGAGGTTCATCGGCAGGGCCGAGCGCAGGTTGGCGAAACCCGAATGCATCTCGCCGCAGATGGCGCGGCAATGGGCGCGCGCCTTGGCTTCCTTCGGCAACAGGCCGGCCTTGGGCCTGATCTCGTCGAGATAGGCCGCGATCGCCAGCGTATCCCAGACCTTGACCTCGTCATGGGTCAGGCAAGGCACGAGGAAGGACGGCGACAGCAGCAGCAGCTCGGCGCGTGCGGAGGGGTCGTCGACCGAGAGCATGCGCTCCTCGACATCGAGCCCCGCCATGGCGCAGAGCAGCCAGCCACGCAGAGACCATGAGGAATAGTTCTTGCTACTGATGGTCAGGGCGGCGGCGGGCATGGCAGGCATCCTCTCGGCAGGCTTTTTCTTGGCAGGCGTTTTCTCAGGCCTGGAGACGATCGTAGCAAAAGATGTTCCATCGTATGAGACGGATCAGAACATTCTTGCGAATAATCGCTTTTGCAGTGCAACATGATCCTGCGGTGACGGGCCGCGGGCGGGGCGAATGTCCGGCCGGGTCCAAGGCGCTTTGGTTCGGGGTCGCACGCTGATGCTCTATTCTGCCTACCAGGCCCAGTCGGACCTGATGAACCCGGCGCGGATGATGGCCCAGGCGGCGCTGACGGCGCTCGGCGCAAAAGCTCTGATGGGCCAGCCGGTCGATATCCGCGCGGCGGCCGCCGCCTATGAGATGGTGACGCGCGCCGGCTTGACCCATGAGCGCCCGCCCTACGAGATCGACACGGTCCGCGACGGCAACCGCGACGCGGTCGTGACCGAGGAGGTGATGCTCACCTTGCCCTTCGGCAGTCTGCTGCGCTTCGCCAAGGATTCCGATCTGCCGCAGGCCAAGGTTCTGGTGGTCGCGCCGATGTCGGGCCATTTCGCGACCTTGCTGCGCAACACCGTCGCCACGCTGCTGCGCGACCACGACGTCTACATCACCGACTGGCACAATGCCCGCGACGTCAGCCTCGACCACGGAGCCTTCGGCTATGACGACTATGTCGATACGCTGATCGCCTTCATCGAAAAGCTCGGTCCCGACACGCATGTCGTCGCGGTGTGCCAGCCTTGCGTGCAGGTGCTCACCGCAGCCGCCGTGATGGCGCAAGCCGGCAATCCGCTGCAGCCGCGCAGCATGACGCTGATGGCGGGGCCGGTGGACACCCGGATCAATCCGACGGCGGTCAACAAGCTCGCCTCGGACAAGCCGATCGAGTGGTTTCGCAAGAACCTGATCGCCACGGTGCCGGCGCGCTATCCCGGGGCCGGGCGCAAGGTCTATCCGGGCTTCGTGCAGCTCGGCGCCTTCCTGGCGATGAACCTGCAGCGGCACGTCAACGCGCATATCGACATGTTCACCCACCTCGCCACCGGAGAGGAGGAACAGGCGATGACGATCAAGAAGTTCTACGACGAGTACTTCGCCGTGCTCGACCTGCCGGCCGAGTTCTATCTCGAGACGGTGCAGTGGATTTTTCAGGAAGCCCGGCTGGCGGCCGGCACGCTGAGCTATCGCGGCGAAAAGGTCGATTGCCGTGCGATCAAAAAGACCGCCTTGCTGACGGTCGAGGGCGAGCGCGACGATATCTGCTCGCTCGGCCAGACCTCGGCGGCGCATGATCTGTGCACCGGGCTGAAGCCGTTCCGCAAGCGCCACCACATGCAGGCCGGCGTCGGCCATTACGGCGTGTTCTCGGGCCGGAAATGGGACGGCCAGATCTACCCGATCGTGCGAAACATGATCGTGGCCAATAGCTGAACCACGCTGCCGAGCCCCGGCTCACTTCTCCTTGATCGACAGCCCGTTCTTGCCGACGGAGATTTCGACGCCGTCTGGCTGCTTCTTCTCCTGGTACAGCGCGTAGCCGGTGACGGCGAGGCCTCCGACGAGGACGATGACGAGAGCGACCAGAAGCGTGCGCGAGGACTGCATCGATGGGTTCCGACATGAGACGTCGCGGATATCGCGACAGCTTCACAACCAGCTGACGCGGTTCAGGTTCCGCCGCTCAGCCCGCCGTCACACCGAACCAGCGCGTTGCGACATATAGGCCACAGGCGGCGCTGACGCCTGTCAGCGCCATACCCCAGACGAGATCGACGATCGCGACCGAGAGCGGATAGCCTCTGAGGGTCGCAAGGTTCGTGGCGTCATAGGTGCCGTAGGCGATGAAGCCGAGCGCCGCGCCGGTCAGGAAGGTCGCCATCAGACTGCCCGAGGACAGGTTGGGCAGGATCGCGAACCAGACGATGCCCGCGACATAAAACAGATAGAACACCGCCGCGATGCCAAGGCGCGGCTGCGGCAGCAGCAGATCGCCCAGCCGCGAGGTGTAGAAGCTGCGCGCGACATAGCCGAGCCAGAGAAAATCGAGCGGAAACAGGATCAGCGCGGTCGCGGCATAGAGCAGGAGGTATCGCGTCATGTCCGTTTCTCTCCTGTCTTGTGGCTCATCGTTCCAGTATCGCGTCCGGCACGAGCGGCTCGGCCTTCGCCATCATGCGCCCCAGCCAGGCGACCGCGACGCTCGACCAGGCGATGCCCAGGCACCAGCCGGCGATGACGTCGGTGGGCCAATGCACGCCGAGATAGACCCGGCTCGCGCCGATCAGCACGATCAGGACCCAGGCCATGACCAGGCAGAGGCGGGCCATGTCCTCCCGCTTCGAGGCAATGCCGACGAAGCCCGCGATGCAGAGCAGCGTCACCGCCGACAGGAAGGCGTGCCCGCTGGGGAAACTCGCGGTGAAGGTCAGTGCGGCATGCTCGACGATGTCTGGCCGCTCGCGACCGATCAGGATCTTCAATCCCGTGCTCACGAGAGTTGCGGCGGCGACGCTGATCAGCAGGCCGACGGCAAGATGCCGGTAGCCGCAGAGCCTGAGCGTCAGGCAGGCGACGATCGTCATGAAACCGAGGCCGACGAAACTGCCCAGGGCTGTCAGATCACGCATCGCCTCGCGCAGCGAGGCCGGGCCGAGCGGCGTGGACGGATCGTTGGCCTCGCGCAGCAGCAGGACCACCTGTGAATCGAAAGCGAAGCTGCGGCCCGACCCGATGAACAGCGCCAGCCCGACGAAAGCGCCAGCGGCTGCGACGGGAACGACGGTTCGGGGGTGGAGCGCGGACATTCGGATCCCTGACGGCAGGCTTTCTACCAGATGTGTCAGGCGACCGCGCGGTCAAGCTCGGATGCCGGCCCCGACGCCTTGCGCGCCGCAATAAGCTGAATGGCCTTGGGCAGCAGCTTGTATATCAGCGGCCCGGCCTTGCGCTCGACCTCGCCATCGAAGGTGATATGACCGCGTCGCTTGTCGCGGCGGGTCAGGGTTACGCTGTCCCCCGTGAACGAGGTCAGGTTGGCCGAGCGCCGCCAGCCGCCCGAGACGATCGAGAGCGCGGCCTTGCAGCGCGACAGCAGTCCGCCGGCCTTGAGCACATGGACCTCGAAGACGCCGCCATCGAGGCGGTCGCGCCGCCATTCGGCGCCGTCGAAGCGGTTGATGGTGACGAGCACGGCGTCGGCCTGGACCACCTGCCGCTCCCCGCCGATGCGGATGTCGACGGTGATGGCGCGGGTGAACAGGATCGAGCGCGTCGCGGCGAAGGCAAACGCGATCGCCCGGCTGAACGGGAAGCGCCGGCGGGCCTGCTCGCGCTCGCGCGCCATCAGGCTGAAGAAGCCCATGCCCGAAATGGAGTGGAACAGCCGCTCGTTCAGCGCGCCGACGTCCATCGTGACGGGGGAGCCCTTGCAGAGCGCCTCGATCTGGTGCTCCAGCGTGCCGTGCAGGCCGAGATCGCGGCCCAGCACGTTGACGGTGCCGAGCGGCAGCACGCCGACCGGCTTGCCGGCCTTCAGCAGGATCGGGAGCACGCCGTTTATGGTGCCGTCGCCGCCGGCGATCACGGGGATCGCGTCGTCCTCGCCGATCGCCAGAGCCAGCGCGTCGTCAAGTTCGCGCGGTTGCACCAGCTTGACCTCGGCCGCGCAGCCATGGGCCTCGAAAGCCGCGATGATGCGCGCCTGGAAGGCCTCGGCCCCGGCTTGCAGCACGGTTCCGGCGCGGGCGTTGACGACGACGATATGGCGCATGGCAGCCTGACGGGAGTCGCTGGGGTTCGTTGCGGGACGGTGGTCGTCGGACATGGCGGACGCGCCTCCCGGCCGAGAGGCGCGTTCGAACGGGATGACGGTCATGGCGTCAGGACAGCGCGGCCTGCTGGCGCCACTGGCCGTTGGCAGGGACCACCCTCGCAAGCGCAGGCTCCTCCTCGACCTCTTCGGTGATGACCTCGAAGCGCTGCAGCATATGAGGGCCGAACGAGTTCATCATCGCCACATCGGTTGCATCGCGTCCGCGCGCGATGACGACGCGGCCGATGCGCGGCTGATTGTGTCTGGCGTCCATCGTGTACCAGCGCCCGCCGAGATAGACCTCGAACCACGCGTTGAAATCCATCGGGGCCGGATCCTTCGGCACGCCGATATCGCCGAGATAGCCGTTGCAGTAGCGCGCTGGAATGTTGAGGCAGCGACACAACGCGACGGCCAGATGCGCGAAATCGCGGCAGACGCCAACCCTCTCCTCGAAGGCCTCGGCGGCGGTGCGAGTGTTGCGGGCGAAATGATAGCCGAAGGTCAGATGGTTATGGACGAAATCGACGACCGCCTGGACGCGCTCCCAGCCTGCCGGGATGTGGCCGAACAGGCTCCACGCCTGGGCTGCGAGCTTGTCGGTCTCGCAATAGCGGCTACCGAGCAGGTAGACGAGCGCCTCGTCTGGCAGCCGTGACGGCAGCACCTCGCGCGCGCCCTGGCCTGCAGGATCAGGCTCGCCGGAATCATGGACGACGCCCTCCGATTGCAGCCGCGCCCCGCCTGCAGGCACCACCATCCTGCGGCAGATATTGCCGAACTGGTCGAGATACTGGTTCACCGGGATAGGCAGCGAGGGATCGACCAGCGACGTCACCAGCATCTCGTCGGGGCGGGTGAGATCGTGCCGGCGCGAGGGATGCACGTCCAGCATCGTGATCAGAGGCAGATCGTACTGGCACAGGAGTTCGATGCGGTAACCGTACCGGATCTGCATGGCGCTCTCCTCGAAATCCGGCAGGCGATGGCCGGAGCAAAACCGCTGACTGGTTGGAATTCTTCACAACAGGACGCGCAGCGCACCGATTGGTTCCCATGCAGGAATGGCGGACATGAGGCGAAAACAATCCCGGTCAGGACGATCGCCCGGCGCTTCGCATCCGCGCCGCCCAAAAAAGAAGATGCGGGCCTTTCGGCCCGCATCTCCCGCCGCCACGACGGTTCGGCTGGGGGGATAGCAACCGCCGCGACCTGCGTCTGGGCCGTGCCTACATCATCCAGTAGGGCATCGTGCCATAGTAGTCGTGGACGCGCTTGCCATAGGCCTTGTCGTCCCAGTCGGGCTCGCCGGCGCTGTCATACATCGGCGCGGCCTCGAGCTTGTCCTTCGTTAGGGGAACGACATATCCGCCGCGCCCGGTGTCGTAATCGAGCACGCTCCACGGAATCGGGTGATACTTCTCGCCGAGCCCGAGGAAGCCGCCGAATGACATGATCGCGTAGGCGACCTTGCCGGTCTGCTTGTCGAGCATGACGTCGTAGATCTCGCCAAGATGGTCGCCGGCCGTGTTGTAAACGTCGGTGCCGGCGACACGCGCGCCGGCGATGAGGGGATTGGCCGTCACGGTCTTCGGCGTCGTCGCCATGGTGTGGTCGGTCATGAGAACCTCCTCCGTGGTAACGCCGCCAAGCGGGCGGCGTCGTCACCCGAACAACTGGGCGTTGTCGGAAAGGTTCCGGAAAAGACACGATGGGATGGGGGCCAAAACATCCGCCAGACCTAGCCGATGGTAAGATCTGGTCCATCGTCGGATCTGGCCCATCGCCATTCATGATCACGACAGGCGGCCCGCCCCATAGTTCGTCCATGCCGGGAACAATTCTGGCGGAACGGCGTTGATCGCCACGACACATACCGGCCCGCTAGAACCGCCGGCCTGCCAAAACGGCCAGGGAGCCAAACCACCATGAAGAAGATCCTCATCCTCGCCGCGCTCGCCGCCTCGATCGGTGCCTGCACCCCGCGTGAGCAGAACGCCGGCACGGGTGCCCTGATCGGCGCCGGCACCGGCGCCGTGATCGGCGGCCTTGCCACCGGCCGCGCCGGTGGCGCGCTGGCTGGCGCTGCCATCGGCGGCGCAGGCGGTGCGATCATCGGTTCGGCGGCGACGCCCGACCGCGTCTGCGTCGGCCGCGACGAGTATGGCCAGCGCGTTCGCTACGCCTGCTGAGGCGCGGCGCAAGCCATGAAGTCAGGCCCGCCCGGCGAAAGCCCGGCGGGCCTTTTTCATCACGGGCCCTTTGTGGCAGTGATCGTCTCAGACCGTTCCGTAAGGGCCGAAGCGGCCGACAAAGCGGTGGCGCGCGCCGGGATAGAGCAGGCGCACGGCGGTGACCGGAGCCTCCTGGTTCCAGGTCCGGCGCTCGACCAGCAGGCACGGCTCGCCGGCCGCCACGCCGAGCAGCGCCGCATCCGTGGAGTTTGCCGCCACCGCGCTGATCGCGTGCTCGGCCTGCGACCAGAGGCAGTTCTGTAGCAGCCAGTCGCCCGGCGGGGTCGTCGCGAAGCGCTCGGTGGCGGCGTCCCGCACCGTGTCCAGGTGGATGATGCGCTCCTCCAGCACGTGGGGCTGGCCGCTGCCGCGATGCAGCAGCGACAGATGAGCGACGGGACGCGCCCGCTTGATGGCGAAGCGATCGGCGACCTCGGCCGATGGCCGGCCATCCTGCCGCGACAGGATGTCGTAGGTGTAGACTTGGCCGAGTCTGCGGACCTCGTCGGGGATCGAGAGGATGTCGAGCATGGCGTGGCTGGCAGGCGGGCTCGCGACCGTGGTGCCCGAGCGACGCCGGCGGTTGATCAGCCCCTCCCCCGCCAACTGGACGAGGGCGCGGTGCACCGTCATGCGCGATGCGCCAAGCTGCTCCATCAGCGCATGCTCGGGCGGCACCGATGTGCCCGGAGGCCAGCTTCCATCGAGGATCAGATCGCGGATGGCGCGGCGGATCTGGTCGTAGACCGGCCCTGCACCGTCGAGCCTGATCGCCTCGCCGCGCGTGTCCGCCATCGTCAGCCCCGACCTTCAGCCAGCAGGCGACTCATGGTCGCGCCAAAACGCTTTCGGATCGTCTCGCGGGCCTGATGCCGGCCATCTTTGACGACAAGCCTGCCGCCGACGCGCACCTCGCGCACCGGCAAGGCATTGGCGGCGAAGATCGCGCTGTCGAGCGCCGCCGCGCCATCGCGCCCGACGAGCGCCGGATGATCGGCGTCGAGCGTGACGAGATCGGCCCGGCTGCCGACCGCGATGCGTCCGATGTCGCGGCCGCAGGCGCGCGCGCCACCCAGGCAGGCCCCGCGCCAAAGCGCGACGCCGGTCGAGGCGTCAGGCTCGGCCAAGAGGGCGCGGCGGCTGTCTCGCAGGCGCTGCGAATATTCGAGCTGGCGCAGTTCGCTGGCGGCGTCGATCTGGATGTTGGAATCGCTGCCGACGCCGAACAATCCGCCGGCATCGCGGTAGCGCACGCCATCGAAAATGCCGTCGCCAAGGCTCGATTCCGTGATCGGGCAGAGCCCCGCGACCGCACCGCTCGCGGCGATGCCGTCGCGCTCGGCGTCGGTCAGATGCGTGGCGTGGATCAGGCACCAGCGCGGGCCCAACTCCGTGCTCTCCATCAGAAGCTCGACTGGGCGGCGGCCCGTGAGTTTCAGGCTGTCCTCGACCTCGCGCATCTGCTCGGCGACATGGATATGGACCGGCGCATCCGGCCGCAAGCCAGCGAGCCAGTCGAGATCGTCGAGCGCGACCGCCCGCAGCGAATGCGGGGCGACGCCGAGGCGGGCATCGGGCAGGGATTTCAGCGCAGTCGCGCTCGCCTCCAGCAAGCGCAGATAGGCGTCGCGATCGTTGACGAAGCGGCGCTGGCCATGGACCGGCGGGGCATTCCCGAAATTGCCGTAGCGGTAGAGCACCGGCAGCAGCGTCAGGCCAAGGCCCGTCTCGTCGGCGGCGGCTGCGATCGCGCCGGCCATGGCGGCGATATCGCCATAGGCTCGGCCGTCCTTGTCGTGATGCAGATAGTGGAATTCGGCCAGCGCCGTGAAGCCGCCCTCGAGCATCTCGACGAACGCCTGCGCCGCGATGGCCTGGACATCGTCGGGATCAAGCCGGTCGAGGAAGCGGTACATCACCTCGCGCCAGGTCCAGAACGAGTCCTGGGCTGAGCCGCGATGCTCGGCGAGGCCTGCCATGCCGCGCTGGAAGGCGTGGCTGTGAAGGTTCGGCATGCCCGGCAGCGTCAGCCCCGCGAGGCGCTCGCCGCCGGCCGGCGGGGTCGATCCCGCCTCGACCTGCGTGACCACGCCATCGCCGATCGTCAGCGTCACGCCGTCGGCAAATCCCTCGGGCAGAAGGGCCTGCGCGAGATGCAGGGTCGAAATCACGCGATCGCTCCGCTTGCCAATTGCATATGCAATTGGATATTGTAGTCAGGCTTGGTCGATTGTCGAGGGGAAACGCGGGTGACGCAGCGGCGCGACGACATCCTGATCTGCGACCGGCTCTGGAGCAATGCACGGCTGGCGACGATGGTCGCCGGCGTCGCGGCCTATGGGGCGGTCGAGGACGGCGTGGTCGCGGCGCGCGACGGCGCGATCGTCTACGCTGGAGCGACAGCAGACGCTCCCCGGTTCGACGCTCGCGAGACGATGGACTGCGGCCGGCGCTGGATCACGCCGGGCCTGATCGATTGCCACACCCATCTCGTTTATGGCGGCGACCGGGCGCACGAGTTCGAATTGCGCCTTCAGGGCGCGAGCTATGAGGAGATCGCCCGCGCTGGCGGCGGCATCCTCTCGACCGTGACCGCCACGCGGGCCGCAAGCGAGGCCGAGCTTTTCGCCAGCGCCGACAGGCGACTTGCCGCACTGCTGGCCGAGGGCGTCACCACCGTCGAGATCAAGTCCGGCTACGGGCTGGAAACGGCGGCCGAAATCAAGTGTCTCGGCGTGGCGCGGCGGCTCGGCCGCGAGCGGCCGGTCAGCGTGCGCACCACCTTCCTCGGCGCGCATGCGATCCCGCCGGAGTTCAAGGGCCGCTCTGGCAACTATGTCGATCTCGTCACAGGGCCGATGCTCGACGCCGTTGCCGCAGGTGATCTCGCCGATGCGGTCGATGTGTTCTGCGAGGGCATCGCCTTTTCGCCCGACGAGACGGCACGCGTCTTCGCCGCCGCCAAAGCGAAAGGGCTCGCCGTCAAAATCCATGCCGAGCAGTTGTCCAATCTCGGCGGGGCGGCGCTGGCGGCCCGCCATGGCGCCCTCTCGGCCGATCATCTGGAGTATCTCGACGAGGCAGGGGTCATCGCGATGCGAGATGCTGGCACGATCGCGGTCATTCTGCCCGGCGCGTTCTATTTCCTGCGCGAGACGCAAAAGCCGCCGATCGAGCTTTTGCGCAAACATGCCGTGCCGATCGCGCTGGCGACCGACGCCAATCCCGGCTCATCGCCGCTGACCTCGCCCCTGCTGGTGCTCAACATGGCCTGCACGCTGTTCCGGCTGACGCCGGAGGAGGCGCTGGCCGGGCTGACCCGCCACGCGGCCCACGCGCTCGGGCTCCAGGACGAGATCGGCACGCTGGAGGCCGGCAAGGCTTGCGACCTGGCGATCTGGGACATCGAACGCCCGGCCGAACTCGCCTACCGCATCGGCTTCAACCCGCTTCACGCCCGCATCTGGAACGGCCAATGACCGCGCCCCTGACCCTTACCCCCGGCCATGCCGCTCTGACCGACTGGCGCTTCGTGCTTGACGGCGCGTCCGTCACGCTCGACGCATCGAGCGCGAAGGCCATTACGGCGGCGCAGGCGATCGTCGATGACATCGTCGCGGCAGGCACGGTGACCTATGGCGTCAATACCGGCTTCGGCAAACTCGCCAGCGTCCGTATCGCCGACGCCGACCTCACGACGCTCCAGCGCAATCTCATCCTCTCGCATGCGGTCGGCACCGGCCCTGCCTTGCCAGACGACGTGGTCCGGCTGATCCTCGCGATGAAGGCCGCGAGCCTCGGTCGGGGTGCGTCCGGCGTGCGGCCGGTCGTGGTCGAAGCCCTGATCGGCGCGTTGAAAGCCGATGCGCTCCCGGTCGTGCCGGCCAAGGGTTCGGTCGGCGCGTCGGGCGACCTTGCCCCGCTCGCCCATCTCACCGCCGCGCTGATGGGCGTCGGCGAGATCAGGCTGAAGGGCGTCGTGATGCCGGCGGCCGAGGCGCTGGCCGGAATCGGGCAAGCCCCGCTGGCGCTCGGGGCCAAGGAGGGCCTCGCGCTGATCAACGGCACGCAGGTCTCGACCGCGATCGCGATCGCCGCGCTCTCCGACATCGCACGCGTCTTCGATGCAGCGCTGGTCGCGGGCGCGCTGACGGTCGATGCGCTGAAAGGCTCGGACACGCCGTTCGATCCGCGCATCCAGGCGCTGCGCGGCCAGCCCGGCCAGATCAGGGTCGCCGCGATCCTGCTCGATCTGATCGCCGGCAGCGAGATCCGCGAAAGCCACCGCTTCGGCGACAGCAAGGTGCAGGATCCCTATTCGCTGCGCTGCCAGCCGCAGGTGATGGGCGCGGTGCGCGACCTGTTGGCCAATGTCGCAGTCACGCTCGGCATCGAGGCCAACGCCGTGACCGACAACCCGCTGGTGCTGGGGCCGGGCGAAATCGTCTCCGGCGGAAATTTCCACGCCGAGCCGGTCGCGTTTGCCGCCGACATGCTGGCGATGGGACTGTGCGAGATCGGCAACCTGTCAGAGCGGCGCATGGCGCTGCTGGTCGATCCGGTGATGAGCGGCCTGCCGCCGTTTCTCGCGCGCGACGCCGGGCTGAACTCCGGCTTCATGATCGCGCAGGTGACGGCGGCGGCCTTGGCGTCCGAGAACAAGCAGAAGGCCTATCCGGCCAGCGTCGATACGATCCCGACCTCTGCCAACCAGGAGGACCATGTCTCGATGGCAACGCATGGGGCCTATCGCCTGCTCGACATGGCCCGCAACGCAGCCAGCATCGTCGCTGTCGAACTGATGGCGGCGGCGGAAGCGATCGAGCATCACCGCCCGATGCTGACGAGCCCACGGCTGGAACCCGTGCTGGCGCTGCTGCGGACGAGAATCGCGCCGCTGACGGAGGACCGCTACCTCGCGCCGGATCTGGCGGCGGCGACGGCGTTCGTGCTGTCGGGTGCGGTGGGTGAAGCGGCGGGGCTGGACGGGTTTGCGGAGCTTTCGGCATGACAACGCCCTCGTCGTCATGGTCGGGCTTGTCCCGACCATCCACGTCTTCCTGCGTCGAGCGCTACGCCCAAGACATGGATGCTCGGCACAAGGCCGAGCATGACGGTGTGGTTCGGGAATTCAGGGGATGACGTCCAATATCGTCACTGTCACGCACGGCCCCTCCCCGCTCATCCTCTCGATGCCGCATCCCGGCACCGGTCTGCCGTCCGAGATTCACGCCGCACTTAATGAACGCGGCCGGCTCGTCGAGGACACCGACTGGCATATGCGCCAGCTCTACGCCTTCGCGGAGCGCTTCCAGCCGACGGTCGTCGAGGCCGGGCTGTCGCGCTACGTCATCGACCTCAACCGCGACCCATCCGGCGTCTCGCTTTATCCGGGGCAGGCGACGACCGAGCTCGTGCCGACGACCACCTTCGACGGCGCGCCGATCTGGGCGATGGAGCCCGACGCAGCCGAGATCGCACGGCGACGCGAGGCCTATTTCCGGCCCTACCACGACGCGCTCGAAGCCGAGATCGCGCGGGTGAAGACCGAGCACGGCTATTGCGTGCTCTGGGACTGCCATTCGATCAAATCGGTGATCCCGCGCCTGTTTCCGGGCACGCTGCCGACGCTGAACCTCGGCACCAATAGCGGCGCAAGCTGCGCGCCTGCGGTCGAGAACGCGGCCGTCGCGGCGATGGCTGGCCAAGCCGTCACGCAGGTCGCCAATGGCCGCTTCAAGGGCGGCTGGATCACGCGTCACTACGGCCGGCCGGCCGAACACGTCCACGCGATCCAGATGGAGATCGCGCTGAGCGCCTATCTCACTGACGAGGCGTCGCCCTGGAGCTTCAATGCAGTGCTGGCCGCCCCCCTTCAAACCGCCTTGTCCGCCATCATCGAGGCCGCTTTGGACGCCGCCTCCTCGCTCGAACGGAGCCACTCATGACCCGCATCGACAACAGCCGCGTCATCCGCTCGCCCCATGGCAGCGAACTCAGCGCCAAGAGCTGGCTGACCGAAGCGCCTCTGCGCATGCTGATGAACAATCTCGACCCCGATGTCGCCGAAAAGCCCGGCGAACTCGTGGTCTATGGCGGCATCGGCCGCGCCGCCCGGACCTGGGAGGATTTCGACAGGATCTGCGCCTCGCTGCGCTCGCTCGAGGCCGACGAGACGCTGCTGGTGCAGTCGGGCAAGCCGGTCGGCATCTTCCGCACCCATGCGGACGCGCCGCGCGTGCTGATCGCCAACTCCAACCTCGTCCCGGCCTACGCCAACTGGGAGCATTTCCACGAGCTCGATAAGCTCGGGCTGATGATGTACGGCCAGATGACGGCCGGCTCCTGGATCTATATCGGCACGCAGGGCATCGTGCAGGGCACCTACGAGACCTTCGTCGAGGTCGGCCGGCAGCATTTCGGCGGCTCGCTCAAGGGCAAATGGGTTCTGACCGGAGGCTTGGGCGGCATGGGCGGGGCGCAGCCGCTGGCGGCGACCATGGCCGGCGCGTCGATGATCGCGGTCGAGTGCAAACCGTCCTCGATCGATTTCCGGCTGCGCACCGGCTATCTCGACGAGAAGGCCGACAGCGTCGACGAGGCGCTGAAGATCATCGACGCGGCGCATGCCAGGGGCAAGGCTGTCTCGGTCGGCGTGCTCGGCAACGCGGCCGAAATCTTCCCCGACATGGTCGCGCGCGGCATCCGCCCCGATATCGTCACCGACCAGACCTCGGCGCATGACCCGCTCAACGGCTATCTGCCGGCCGGCTGGACGCTCGCTGAGTGGGAGGAGCGCAAGGAGCGCGATCCGACAGGCACGATCGAAGCCGCGAAGCGCTCGATGGCGACGCATGTCCGCGCCATGCTCGATTTCCACCGCATGGGCGTGCCGACGCTCGACTATGGCAACAACATCCGCCAGATGGCCAAGGATATGGGCGTCGCGGACGCCTTCGATTTCCCGGGCTTCGTGCCGGCCTATATCCGGCCACTGTTCTGTCGCGGCATCGGGCCGTTCCGCTGGGCGGCGCTCTCGGGCGATCCGGAGGACATCTACAAGACCGACGCCAAGGTGAAGGAGCTGATGCCGGACGACGCACACCTGCACAACTGGCTCGACATGGCGCGCGAGCGCATCCAATTCCAGGGTCTGCCGGCGCGCATCTGCTGGGTGGGCCTCGGCGACCGGCACCGGCTGGGCTTAGCCTTCAACGAGATGGTAGCGAAGGGCGAGTTGAAGGCGCCCGTCGTGATCGGCCGCGACCATCTCGATTCGGGCTCGGTCGCCTCGCCCAACCGCGAGACCGAAGCCATGAAGGACGGCTCGGACGCTGTCTCCGACTGGCCGCTGCTCAACGCGCTGCTCAACACGGCGTCTGGGGCGACCTGGGTTTCGCTGCATCATGGCGGCGGCGTCGGCATGGGCTATTCGCAGCATTCCGGCATCGTCATCGTCGCCGACGGCACGCCCGAGGCGGCCAAGCGTCTGGAACGCGTGCTCTGGAACGACCCGGCGACGGGCGTGATGCGCCATGCCGACGCCGGCTACGAGATCGCGCGGGACTGCGCGAGGGAGAAGGGGCTGCGCCTGCCGGGGATGGGGATCGGTTGACGGGGAGCGCGGCTGGTCCCATCTTGCTGACTGGTCAGACTAGTCAGGAGGCGAGCATGGCCTGGGCTCTTCAGGATGCGAAGGCGAAATTCAGCGAGGTCGTGAAGCGGGCTCAGACCGAGGGACCGCAAGAGGTGACCGTTCGCGGCGAACCCAAGGCCGTCGTCTTGTCGCTCGCGGAGTTCAAACGCATGACCGCGCAATCGAACACGCCTGTTCGCTCGAAAACCGTAACGGATAAGGACTTCATCGACTTTCTGCTCAATGGCGGCCCGCCTTGGCCGGACGATTTCTGCGACGAACTGTCGAAAAGCCGCAGCGCTCGCGACTGACACAAACGCGCATGTTTCTGTTCGATACCAACGCGATCTCGAACGGACGACGCGGCAATGTGGTCGTTCAGCGACGGTTGGAATCGATACCACTCGACCAGACTTTCGTCAGCGTCATTTCGCTTGGCGAGATTTTGAAGGGCGCGGAGAAACAGAACCAAAAGGACGCGCGCTTCGCCGCATTGCTGCGCGCGTGGCTTGGTCAGGTCATCATGCGATATGAGCCGCGGATTCTGCCGATCTCGAAAGAGGTAGCCTTGACCTGGGGGATCATTGCGGCGGGCCGCACCCGCGACACCGCCGACGCTCTCATCGCCGCGACCGCGATCGTCCACGATCTCACCCTCGTCACCCGCAACCCGCGCGATTTCGACGACCTGCCGCTGAAGCTGTTCAACCCTTGGGCCGACTGAGCCCGCCCTGCTTCATGCCTCTTCGCGCGGGATCCAGCCCGGACGGCCGAGCAGGTAGTCGATCATGCGCGGCGGGATGGCGCAGCGCTCGGCGATGACTTCGCGATCCTGCGGCAGTCCCGCGAGAATTTCGCTCTCCGCTCCATCGCGCAGCTTGGCCAGCCAGTCCGGATCGACCAGCGGCGCGCGGGCCGCCGCAACGAAATCGCCGCCGGCCGCCAGTGCGTCGCGCGCATCGCCCAGCGTCCTGATGCCGCCGCAGGCGATCACGGCGCAGCGTCCGGCGACGACGTCCCGGATCGCCGCGATCGGGCTCCGGCCGTCGCTGCCGGTCGGGGCGGACGGGACGAGATAGCTGCGGTCCTCGCGCTGCGGCTGCTGCAGACGGAAATTGTCAAGCGAGACGTGGATGTAATCCATGCCGGCCTGCGCCAGCCGGTCGACCAGCACGAGCGCGTCGTCGAGCTTGTAGCCGTCGGGCTCTGGCTCGAAGGGCGTGATCCGGTAGCCGACGATGCGCTCAGGCCCAGCCGCCTCGCGGGCGGCGCGGGCGACGGCGAGCGGAAAGCGCAAACGCCGGTCGCGATCGCCACCCCAGCCATCGTCGCGCCGGTTGGCGCGGGGCGAGGAAAACTGGTGCAGCATGTAGTGATTGGCCCCGTGCAGTTCGACGCCGTCGAAACCGGCAGCGATGGCGCGCACCGTCGCCGCGCCGAAGGCTACGACAAGTTCCGCGATATCGGCCTCGGACATGGCGCGCGGCGTCTCGGCTCCCGGCCTCGCCGAGGCGATGGCCGAGGGCGCGCGCATCCGTCCCTCGCCGACCATCGCGGGACGCGAAATCCGGCCGCCGTCATAGATCTGCAGGATGCCAAGCCCGCCGCCGGCCTTCAGCGCGGCGGCGACGCTGGCAAGACTGGCGTCATGCTCCGGGCCGGCTGCGCCGATGCCGTGCCAGGAGCGGCCGTCGTCATGGACATAGGCGCAGGAGCTCAGCGCCATGCCGAAGCCGCTTGTCGCCCTGCGGCGGAGATAGGCCAGTTCCTCGGGCGTGACGATGCCGCCGGGGTCGGAGGCGTCCGTCGTCATCGGCGCAAGGACGAAGCGGTTTTGCGCCACGGCCCCGCCGTTGAGGCGGAGCGGCGTCCAGGGATCGGTCATGGTGGCTTCGGTCTCCGGGGGCGGTCCCGTCGTCACTGGCCCGGTTCGCCCTCGACTGTCCATGGCCGCGCCGCCGCCGGAGCGCTCAATGAACCTCTGCCGCCAGCACGGCCTCGACCCGGATCTCCTCGACCAGCCGCTCCTTGAGCGCGACGAATTCCGGCGAGGTCTTGATCGTGTAGGGCCGCGGATGGGGCAGATCGACCCTGATGTCGGCCTTGATCCGTCCAGGCCGCGCGCTCATCACCACGACGCGGGAGCCGACGAAGATCGCCTCCTCGATGTCGTGGGTGACGAAGAGCACGGTCTTCTGCTCGCGCTCCCAGATGCCGAGCAGCATCTCCTGCATCAAGGCGCGGGTCTGGTTGTCGAGCGCGCCGAACGGCTCGTCGAGCAGCAGGATTTTCGGATCATTGGCGAGCGCACGCGCAATCGCGGTGCGCTGCTGCATGCCGCCCGAGAGCTGCTTGGGGAAATGCTCCATGAAGCTGCCGAGGCCCACGCGGCCGGCCCAGTCGCGCGCCAGCTCCAGCCGCTCGCGCTCGGGCACGCCCTTCTCGCGCAGGCCGAAGGCGATGTTCTCGACCACGGTGAGCCAGGGGAAGAGCGTGTAGCTCTGGAAGACGAAGCCGCGATCGGCGCCCGGCCCTGTGACCGGGGCGCCGTCGAGCAGGATGCGGCCTTCGCTCGCCGTCTCAAGACCGCCGATGATGCGCAGCAGCGTCGATTTTCCGCAGCCCGAGGGTCCAAGGATGGTGATGAAGTCGTTGTCGGCGACGTTCAGCGTCGTCGGCGTCAGAGCGCGCGTCGGCTGGCCGCTGCCTTGCGCCGGAAACACTTTCCCGACGCCCTCGATGCTCAGCTTGCTCATCGGGCAGCCCATGGAAACAGGCGCTGGTTGACCGCCTTGAACAGGAAATCCGAAACCAGGCCGATGAGCCCAATGACGATGATGCCGAAGATGATCTGCCCCGTATTGAGCAGCGCCTGGCTGTTGGTGATCATGTGGCCGATGCCCGACGACGAGCCGATCAGCTCGGCGACGATGACATAGGTCCATGCCCAGCCCAGCACGAGGCGGAAGATCTCGGCGATCTCGGGCGCGGCGTTGGGCAGCAGCACGCGGCGCACCACCGAGGTGTCGGTCGCGCCCAGCGTATAGGCGGCGTCGACAAGATCGCGCCTGATGCCGCCGACAGCGACGGCGATCATCAGGATGAGCTGGAAGACCGAACCGATGAAGATGACCAGCAGCTTCTGCGCCTCGCCGAGGCCCGCCCAGAGGATCAGCAGCGGGATGAAGGCCGAGGCCGGCAGATAGCGCGCAAACGAGACGAAGGGCTCGAGCAAAGCCTCGATCGGCTTGTAGGCTCCCATCAGGATGCCGAGCGGCAGGGCGACGATGGCGGCCAGCACGAAGCCGCCGACGACGCGCCAGATCGTCATGCCGATGTCGAAGGCGAAGCCGAATTTTGTCAGCAGATCCCAGCCCTCGCGGACCATCGTCAGCGGGTCGGCGAGGAACAGCTTCTGGACGAAGCCGCCGAAGGTCGCGACCGACCACATCGCGACGAACAGCGCGAAGAAGGCGATGCCATAGGCGACGCGGGACGGCGCGGAGACCGGCTGGAGGGGTTTCATCTGGCTTCCGACTTCGGAGGTGAACGGCACGCCTTCTCCGTCATGGTCGGGCTTGTCCCGACCATCCACGTCTTCCTGCGTCTCGCGCTTGCGTCCAAGACGGGGATGCTCGGCACAAGGCCGAGCATGACGGTGAGGATAGTGGGCGTCAGCTCGCGCCGCCCGCGACGTATTTCGTCTCGACCAGCGTGCTCAGATCGGGCTTCGCCTTGATCAGGCCGATCTCCAGCAGCAGATCGGCCGCCTTGGCGGAAAACGCCTGCCATTCGCCCGAGAAGAAGGCCTTGTTGCCGGCCGCGTCCGACCATTTCAGATAGGCCGCCGACTTGCCGAAGGCCTCGCCCGACTGCTTCACGTCCGCGCCCATGATGCCGAAGGCCTTGTCCTTCTCCTTGGCGATCATGTCCAGCGCTTCGAAATAGCTCTTGGTCAGCGCAGCGGCGGCCGCATCATTGCCGGCGAGGAAGGCCGGGGTGCAGCCGAAGGTGTCCATCACCATCGGGTAGTCGAGCGTGGTGGCGATGATCTTGCCGGCGTCCGGCTTCTCGCGCACGGCCGACAGATAGGGCTCATAGGTCATGGCGGCGTCGTTCTGGCCGGCGATGAAGGCCTGGGCCGCCGCGGCCGGCTCCATGTTGACGACCGTCACGTCCTTGATCGTCATGCCGTTTTCCTTGAGGAACCAGGCCAGCGCGAAATAGGGCGAGGTTCCGGGCGCGGATGCGGCGACCGTCTTGCCCTTGAGATCCTTGATCGAGCCCGTGGCGCTGCGCGTCACCATGCCGTCGGCGCCGTAGCTTTTGTCGAGCTGGAAGATCTGCTTGGTCTTCACCCCGGCTGCATCCCAGACGATCCAGGTCTCGACCGTGGTCGCGGCGCACTGGATGTCGCCCGAGGCGATGGCGAGGTGCCGGTCCTTCTGCGGAATCTTCTTGATCGTCACGTCGAGGCCATTCTTGGCGAAAATGCCGGCCTCCTTGGCGAGCGTCAGCGGCGCGAAGCCGGTCCAGCCCGAAATGCCGATGGCGACCTTGGTCTGCGCCTGGGCCGCCCCCGAGAGAACGAGTGCAGCAAGGCCAGTGCCGGCCAGTGCCGCGATACGCGTGAAACCTGTCATGACGAGACCCTTCCCCTGTGAGACATCCGGCCGAGGCGTGGCTTGCAGCCATCGCACCGCATTGCCGACCGGGATGCAACCTTCGTTCCAAGGCAGGTTAAATGCATATGCAATTACGTCAAGCGGTCGATCAGCGTCATGCGGGCAGGCGATGAATTTCTCTTGTTTGACACGCCGAGAAACTTCTTCTCCCCTGCGGGCTTCCGGCGCTCAGCGCTTCATCCCCCGCCCAAGGATTGCCCGACATGAACGGCGCCGACCGCCTGTGCGACACGCTTCTCGTCAACGAGGTCGATGTCTGCTTCGCCAATCCCGGCACCTCCGAAATGCATTTCGTCGCGGCGCTCGACCGCAAGCCGCAGATGCGCTGCGTGCTCGGCCTGTTCGAGGGCGTGGTGACGGGCGCGGCCGACGGCTATGCCCGCATGGCCGACAAGCCGGCCGCGACGCTGCTGCATTGCGGGCCCGGCATGGCGAACGCGCTGGCCAACATGCACAATGCGAGGCGCGCCCGCACCCCGATGATCAACGTGGTCGGCGACCATGCGACCTACCATCTCGTCCATGACGCGCCGCTGACCAGCGACATCGAGAGCCTGGCCGCGCCGATGTCGCATTACGTCCGCCGCATCGCGACGCCGGAGGATGTCGGACCCGCGATCGGCGAGGCCTATGCCGCGGCGATGTCGCTGCCGGGCGTCACCACCGTGATCCTGCCGGCCGATTGCGCCTGGGGCTCTGTCGAGCCGGCGCAAGTCAAGCCGACCGCCGTGCCGGCGGCAAAGGCCGTCGCCGGCGAGACGGTGCGCGAGGTCGCGGCGGCCCTGCGAAAGCATGGCGCGCGCGCCGCGCTGATGATGACCGGCTCGTCGCTGCGCGAAGGGCCGATGGCGATGGCGGCGCGTATCTGCGCCACGACCGGCTGCCGCATGATCGGCCAGATGTCGAACGGTCGGATCGAGCGCGGGGCGGGCCGCGTCGCCCTGCCGAAGGTGCCCTATCCGATCGACATCGCGCTTAGCCAACTCAAGGACATCGACCTTCTGGTACTGGTCGGCGCGCAGGTTCCGGTCGGTTTCTTCGCCTATCCCGGCAAGCCCGGGCGGCTGATCCATGACGGTTGCATCGTCACGACGCTGGCCTCGCCCGGCGACGACCTGCCCGGCGCGATCGATGCGCTGGCGGACGAACTCGGCGCGACGAAGGCGCAGCCTGCCTTCATCGCGGCGCCTGCAGAGCCGAGCGAAGGTCTGCCGACGGGCGCGCTCGACGCCGACAAGGTCTGCACCATCGTGGCGACGCTGCTGCCCGAGAACAGCATCATCTGCGACGAGTCGGTGAGTTCCGGCCGCGTCTTCTACCAGCAATGCCACCGCGCGCCCCAGCACGACTATATCCAGCTCACCGGCGGGGCGATCGGCGAGGGCATCCCGCTCTGCGTCGGTGCGGCGGTGGCTTGCCCGGACCGAAAAGTCATCGGCATGCAGGCCGACGGCTCGGGCATGTACACGGTGCAGGGACTGTGGACGCAGGCGCGCGAGAACCTCGACGTCGTCACGGTGATCTTCGCCAACCGGACCTACCAGATCCTGCATGGCGAGATGCGCGCCGTCGGGGTCAACGATTTCGGCCGCAACGCCAAGCTGATGCTCAACCTCGACGAGCCGGCGCTTGACTGGGTGCTGATGGCGAAGGGCATGGGCGTCGAGGCCGCGCGCGCGACGACGGCGGAGGAGTTCACGACGCTGTTCAAAGGGGCGCTGGGGAGGAAGGGGCCGTTTCTGATCGAAGCGGTGATTTGAAGGAAGATTCTCCGGCGAGACGTAGACGTGCCAAACCGGTCTAATCACAACGATTCGCGCTGATCCGGCGAACGTCTTGACTCACTGCGTTGTGGATAACGGGGACAGGTTTACGTTGCTGTGGACAGGTTATCAACAGAGCTCCTGCCGACAACCCATTGAGAAATATCTCAAATTTGAGTTATCCACAGTTCTACTGTGGATTAACAGCTTCCCAGCCCACTTGACCGACGGTAGCGCGCTCCATCAGATCGGCCTCGATCGATGAACGAAGAAGCCGCCGCGACTGGCTCCTACACCTCCGCGACGGCCTCCGAGTTCATAGCCCGCAAGATTTTGACGTCGAGCGCGGGATACGGCTGTCAAGCCTTCTGGTTCTGAATCAGAAGTCGACCGTGGTCAAGCTCGACGTCTGCACTCCAAGTCCTGAAAGGACGCAGATCATGAGCACACGACCCTACCCGTCTTACTGGATGTACAAAGATGCCCGAGGCGAATGGCGTTGGACATATGAGGCATCCAACGGCAAAACGATCTCGGTGAGCAGCGAAGGCTATAACCGCCGAACTGACTGCGAGCGCTCGATCGAGATCATGAAGGCCTCGGCAAACAGCCCTGTCTGGCTGCCTGCCGATCTCGCGAGTGCTGCCTAGCAGTCGAACGAATCTGAGAAGCCCGGCAGCGATGCCGGGCTTTTTCCCGGGTTGTCATCACACCCTACCCCTTGAACCCGCCCAGAAACGCATCCAGGCACTCCCCGATCGCCTCGATCGCGTAGCCGCCTTCCTGCACGACCAGCGTCGGCAGGCCCATCGCCTTGACCTGCGCGCCGATGGTCCCGAAGTCCGCGCTTTGCAGCTTGAGCACGCCGATCGGGTCGTCCTTGTGGGCGTCGTAGCCGAGCGCGACCACCAGCGCCTCGGCTCCGAACGCACGGATCGCCTCGGCGGCCTGCTCGACCGCCGCCGCCATCGCCGCCCCGCCCGCGCCGTGAGCCAGCGGCAGATTGAGGTTGTACCCCTCGCCCGGCCCGTTGCCGCGCTCGTCGGCATAGCCGGTGAAGAAGGGGTAGTAGTTGCCCGGATCGGCATGGACCGAGATCGTCAGCACGTCGTCGCGGCGGTAGAAGATCTGCTGCGTGCCGTCGCCGTGATGGGCGTCGACGTCGAGAATCGCGACCTTGCCGAATTTTTTCCGCAAGCGCTGCGCCGCAACCGCCGTGTTGTTGATGTAGCAGAAGCCGGTCGCCCGGTCGGCGCGGGCGTGGTGGCCCGACGGGCGGCAGAGCGCGTAGACCGCGCGCTCTCCGGCCAAAACGGCGTCGGCTCCCGACACAGCCGTCTCGGCCGAGCGCAGGGTCGAGGTCCAGCAATGCTCGCCGACCGGCACCGACAAGTCGCCGAGATACCAGCCGAGCTGGCCCATGATCCCGGTCGGCCGGCAGGCTAAGCGCATCGCCTCGTCGGTGCGGCCGGACCAGTAGGGGAAGGTGTTGGGCCAGGCTTCGGGCCCGCGCTCCGGCAGTTCGAGCCAGCGCCGCCAGATTGTCTCCAGGAAGGTGACGAAGCCCTCGCTGTGGATCGCTAGGATCGGCTCCTTGCCATGGGCGGTCGGCAGATCCGGCGCGATGCCGTGCCGCTCCAGCGCGGCGAGCAGCTGCGCCGTGCGCTCGGGCAAATCCTTGGGCGCGACGATCCGGCCGAAGCGCATATATTGCTGCGGATCGTGCAGGGCTTGCTCGGGGTGATAGAAGGCGCGCATGCGGGGCTGGTCCTCGTCGCTGGATTGAGAGCGTAGGCTAGACCGCGCAGGCGTAACCTGTCAGCCGCCGCCAGCGCGCAGTCTGCATGCGCTCAAACCAACCGCACGACCTCACCACCCGCAGCCTCCGCATCGTCGGGATCATGCGTCACCATCAGCACCGGCAGGCCGCGCAGCCGCGCCTGCCCGAACACCATGGCGCGGAACGAGCCGCGCAGTTCCGCATCGAGCTTGGAAAACGGCTCGTCGAGCAGGAGCGCGCGTGGCTGAGAGAGCAGCACCCGCATCAGCGCGACGCGGGCGCGCTGGCCGCCCGACAGGGTCGCGGGATCGCGCGCGCCGAAGCCTGAGAGCCCGGCGTCAACAAGCGCGGCCTCGGCCAGAGCCAGACGCTCGGCCCGGTTTGCGATGTCGGCCGGGACGCCGAACAGCAGATTGCCCGCGACGGACAGGTGCGGAAAGAGCAGGTCGTCCTGAAACAGCAGGCCGATGCGCCGCCGCTCCGGTTTTTCGCGGGTGACGTCGACGCCATCGACGAGGACCGCGCCCTCCGCTTTGAAAACCCGCGTGTCGAGGAAACCAGCGACATAGGCGAGCAGGCTGGATTTGCCCGAGCCGCTCGGCCCCATCACGGTCGCGACGTCGCCCGGCGCGATGACGAGATTGAGCCTGTCCAGCAGGACTGCGCCGCCGAGCCGGATCGTGACGTCGCGCAGGGCGAGCGCGTCGGCGGTGCGGTCGTTCTTCATGCCAGACCTCGGCGATTCCGGAAGATCAGACGCGGCGCCGTCAATGCGAGCCCGTAGCAGAGCAGCGGCACGACGGACTGTGCGAAGCCGAGCACTCCGATCGTTGCCCGGTCGGCCCCGCTCGCCAGCGTCAGCGCTTCCGTGGTGATGGTGGCGATGCGGCCCGCGCCCGCGAACACGGTGGCAAGATACTGCCCGATGCTGACGGCGACGCCGACCGCGCCTGCGACGAGGATCGGCCGCAGCAGGATCGGCAATTTGACCATCAGGAGGATGCGGGCCGGCGAGGCGCCCAGGCTGGCGGCGCTCTTCGCATAGCGCGGATCGAGCGCGCGCCAGGGGTCGGCGAGGCTCAGGAAGACATAGGGCAGCACGAAGACGAGATGGGCCCAGATCACGGCGATGAACGTCCCGTCGAGCCGCAGTCGCACCAGCGCGACCTGCAGGCCGAAGAGGAAGGCGATCTGCGGCACCAGCAGCGGCAGGTAAAGCAGCCAGAGCACGCCGTTGCCAGGTTTGCGGGCGCGCCGCGATTCCTGTTCGAGACAGCCAAGGCAGAGGATGAGGGCTATCAGCGTCGAGGCGCAGGCGATCAGGCAGGTGGCCTCCAGGCTGGATTGCAGGCGCTCGGATGCGCCCATCCAGGCGTCAAGGCTCCAGCTTCGCGGCAGGGCCGCCGAAAAGGGCCAGCTCGCTGCAAACGACCAGAGCGCAAGCGCCAGCAGCGCGAGCAGGCCGGCGGCCAGCACGGCGGCCGTAGGCGCGGCGACGAGCGGCAGCAGCCAGTCGCCGACGCCCGAGCGCCGGCCTCGTTCGAGCCAGTATCGGCCGGCTTTAGCCAGCGTAAGCTCGACCAGCCGGCAGAGCAGCAGGCCTGTGACCACGAGCCCGAGCTGGAGTACGCCGGCGGCGGCAGCGGGCAGATATTGCGCGAGGTCGTAATCGGAGAACCAGCGCGCCGCCAGCACGGCCAGCGGCGGCGGGTTGCCCGGCCCGAGCACCAGCGCCTGATCGACCACCGACAGCGAATAGGCGACGACCGCGTAGAAGGGCAGCCGGATCTGCGGCCAGAGCTGCGGCAGCACGAGCTTGAGCCAGGCGGTGCTGCGCGAATAGCCCATGGCGCGGGCGCAGGAGAGCAGGCGCTGCGCCGGCACCTGCCCAAGCGCCGCAATCAGCGCGATGGCGAGATAGGGGATTTCCTTGGTCAGCAGGCCGGCGACGAGCGCAAGTCCATAGGGGTCACGGATGGTGACGAGATCGCCCGGCGGCCGTGTCCAGCCGGTCAGCTCCGGCGAGATCAGCCGGACGATCCAGCCCGAGGGCGCGAGCAGAAAGGCCAGGCCCAAAGCGATCGCGGCATGAGGCGAGGCGAGCAGCGGCGTCAGCGCAGCCTGGACACGAGCGAACCAGCGCGTGCCCGACAGGGTCGCGACGAGCGCGACGGCGCCCGCAAGCGAGAGCAGGCTCGCGAGTGCGCCGACGCTCAGCGTGAGCCGCAGCGCCGAGCCAAAACCCGGCCAGTCGAACAGGGCGCGCCAAGGCGCGAGCGAAAAGCCGTTGGCGCCGATCGCCGGCAGATAGCCGAAGGCCGGCAGCAGCGTGCCGGCGAGCCCGACCAGAACGGGCGCTAGGAACAGGAACAAGGTCGCGGGCGGGATCAGCGCCAGCATCAGCGCGCACCGACCGGAATGGGCAGCGCGCGCCAGCGCCGCCAGTCGGCCGCGTCGTCGACATCGAACAGCGTCTCGACCAGCGCGACGCGGCTGCCTCCGAGGCTGGCGCGGCTATCGGCCAGCGCATGCTCGCTCGACCAGCGCACGCCTCCGAAGGCCTTGGCGGGGCGATGGCCGGCGCGCAGTCCGACGAGCCAGTAGCCGCCATCCTCGGCCGGGCCGAAGACGGCGTCATGGCGGCGCAAGCTCGCGAAGGCTGCCGCGATATGGCGGGCGGCCACGCCGGGGATGTCCGATCCGATCAGCACGGCTGGACCATGGGGAGCTTTGCCGAACTGGTCCAGCATGCGCTGGCCGAGATCGCCCCGGCATTGCGGCCAGCGCTCGATGCGAATTGGCCAGAAGGTGGACTGGCAGGCGCGCGGCGGGTCGACCGCCAGCACCGTCTCCCAGCGCCGATCGCGCGCGACGCGGCGCAGCAGGCCAGCCGTCGCCGAGCGGTAGAAGCGCAGCGCCTCGACGCCGCCGATCTGGCGGGCGAGCCGCGTCTTGGCGCGTCCGAGCACGGGGGCCTTGACCATGATGATCAGCGTCTGGCGCATCGCGTCAGCCATACAGCCTTGCGATCAGGCGCGGCGGCACGCCGATGAAGAAAAGCGAGAGACAGGTCAGGTTTCGCAGCGAGCGGCGGAGGTAGCCATCGCGGCGATAGCGCGCGGCGCTGGTGACGGCGCGGCAGTCGAGGATCGTCAGGCGGTTGCGGCCGATGCGGCGGACGAGATCGACATCCTCCATCAGCGGGATCGGCGCGAAGCCGCCGAGTTCGTCGTAGAGCTTTCGCGAGATCAGCAGGCCCTGGTCGCCATAGGGCAGCGCCAGCCGGCGGCAGCGCCATGCCACCATGCGTTCGAGACGGCGGGCGGAGGGCGCGTCGTCGTCGAGGGCGAAGGCGAAGGCGGCGGCGTGGTTGTCGCCTTTCGCGGCGATGAAGGCGGTCACGGCCGCCTCCCAGCCGAGGTCTAGGTGGGTGTCGGCGTGGAGGAAGAGCAGCCAGTCGCCTTGGGCTGCCTGCGTGCCGAGCGCGAGTTGGTGGCCGCGGCCCGGTGGGCCGGTGACGATATTCGCGCCAGCGGTTCTCGCGAGAGCGACGGTGTCGTCTAGCGAGCCGCCGTCGCTGACGATGATGTCGGCGACAAGGCCGCCAGTCTTGGCTGCGTCGAATTGAGCGATGGCCGCAGGTAGCGCGGGGGCGGCGTTCAGCATCGGGATGACGATGCTCAGACTGGGCGGCGGGGACGAGATCACGAGGAGCGGAAAACAGAACCCTCATCCTGAGGAGCCGCGTAGCGGCGTCTCGAAGGATCCTCCAACGCGCTCTGGAGCATCCTTCGAGACGCGGCCTCACGGCCGCTCCTCAGGATGAGGGCTGAGGGTGGTCGAACGCCGATATGCTCACCGCACATAGCGCTTTTCCCATTCCATCGTGATCCGGGTCATCCAGCCGGGATGCGGCTCGGGTAGCACCGTGCCCAATTCGGCATTGGTCGGCAGCGCCGGCACGCCGTCTGGTCGCGCAAACAACGCCCGGCTTGCCGCTGGCACCTTGTCGAGATCGAGCACGGTGAAATTGCCCATGTTGCGCGGGTCCTGCGCGCGAGCCTGCGTCGCCGGCTCCAGCAGGAAGTTCGAGACCACCATCGCGGCCTCGGCATTGGCGGCGTTGTAAGGGATCGCCACGAAGGAGGTGTTGCCGATGGTGCCGCGCTCCAGCACGAAGACGCGGGCCGTCTGCGGCAAATGCCGGTTGGCGATGCCGGTCGCGGCCTCGGCCGGGCTGAAGGAGATGTAGAAGTCGATCTCGCCATCGACCAGGAGCTGGCGCTGGGCCGGGCCGGTCTCGGGGAACTCCCTGCCCTGCCGCCAGAGGTTAGGGCGCAACTCGTCATACCAGGCCCAGAGCGGCGCGGTCGTCGCCGCAAAGCCGGTATCGTCGGGCGCGGCATCGAGAATTTCGGGATTGGGCGCGAGTTCGTAGAGCGCCTGCTTCATGAAAGTCGAGCCGAGGAAGTTACGGATCGTCGGATGGGTCAGCCGGCCGGGATTGGCTTTTGCCCAGCCGATCATCGCAGGGATCGAGCGCGGCAGGCTGGCGGCTTGCGTGCGGGCGCTGTCATAAAGGAACACCACCTGCGCCATGCGCCACGGCGTGGCGAAGCCCTCCACCGGCACGGTGAAATCGACGATGTTGGAGCGCTTCTTGGTGGTGTCGACGAAGGCCCAGTTCGGCAGCGCCTCGACATAGGGGCCGTAGAGCAGCTTCTGGTTCTTCATTGCGAGGAAGTTCGGGCCGTTGATCCAGATCAGGTCGACGCTGCCGCCGCTCTCGCGCCCGGCCTGCTTTTCGGCCACCACGCGGGTGACGGCCTCGGCCGTATCGCGCAGGCGGACATGGTTGATCGTCACCCCATAGGCCTTGCTCACCTCCTGCCCGACCCAGGCGATGAAACTGTTGGTGCGCTCGTCGCCGGCCCAGGCGTTCCAGTAGACGGTCTGGCCCTTCGCCCTGGCGACGATCGCCGGCCAGTCGGCGGCGGTAATCGCCTTGCCCTGCGCGAAGGAGGGACCGAGGAGGCCCGAGGCGCCGGCAGCGGCGGCAAGGCGAAGCGTGTCGCGGCGGCTGATCATGTCCTCGTCCTTCTGTCTATCCATCCGCCCTCATCCTGAGGAGCCGCGCAGCGGCGTCTCGAAGGATGCTCAAGATGTCTCCGGCGCGAACTGAGGCACCCTTCGAGACGCAGCCTTCGGCTGCTCCTCAGGATGAGGGCTGAGTTAGCCGATCGAAGCGTTATCACTCCGCAGCCACCCGGCGCACCCCGCCCAGACGCTCCTCGCGGATGCGGGCGATCACCGGGCCGAGCACCTCCTCGTGGAACCTGTCGCAGCCGATGCAGAGGTTGCGGTATTCGCCGCCCTTGGGCTGCACGGTCTGCGCCTTGGCGATGTAGGTGTCCAGGTCCCAGCCATGCTTGAGCCCCATCCGCTCGGGATGGCCGGAGTTGATCGCCTCGTAGACCGGGTGGCCGACCAGCGAATCGAGGATGCCGATGAGCGGCTCCTGCGTCAGGTTTCCGATCGGCAGCTTGGTCTTCATGCAGCAGGGATAGACGTCGCCGCCTGCGTCGATCGCGACCTCGGAGCCGGAATAACGGTGGTTCAGGAAGCCCAAGCCCCCCGACCAGCGGTTGCAAAAATTGTCGGCCATGGTCGCGGTAGACAGCCCGTTCTTCCAGGCCCGCCCGCGTGGCCAGAGCCGGCCGATCCAGGCGTCCGGCGTCGCCCCGAAGAAGGAGAAGATCGGCCCCTCCTCCTCGTGCCATTTGCGTGTCTGGTGCTGAAGCCCGGAGCGCTGCATGCCGGCGGCCTCGAACCAGTCGATCAGCCGCGCCTGCAGCGGATCGCGCTTGGCCCCCTCAAGCCCGACATGGAAATCGTCCATGCCGGCGACGGAGATCATCCAGACGCCGCGCTCGACAAGTTCACGGATGATCTGTTCGGTCAGGAGGTCGCCGGTGGTCTGGACCACGACATTGACGCCGCCGCGATCGGCATAGCGGTCGCGAAGCGCCTCCAGCAGCGGATAGAGCGCCGGCTCGCGGATGGCGTCGATCAGCACTTCGCCGCCCGACAGGATGATCCGGCCCCGCCGCTCCTGCCAGCCGCCGCCGGGGATGGCCTGCTCCAGATCGAGATAGGTCATGGCCTCGGGCAGGTTTTCCAGCACGCGCGGCCAGTTCTGAATCGTCTGGCCGACGACGTCGCCGAGCGCATTGCGCACATAGGGACGGAACTTGTCCTCGTAGCAATGCACGCATTTGCGGTGGCAGGCGTAGGTGATCGACCAGTAGATGGATTCCATGCCCGTCCGTAACCTTGCCTCAATGCGCCGGCGCGATCGCGGGTGCGGCGCAGCATTCCTGTCGCGCGCCATCTGAGCACAGGCGCGGAGGAAGTCGCTAGGGTTTCACGCCATCGTTATGCGGCGCGATCAGAGCCGTGAATTCGCGCGCCAGTTCGGCGGCGTCGAAGCGGCCCGGCCGCTGCCAGTCGATCGAGCCGTTGAGGGCTCCCAGCAGGAAATAGCGCAAGGTTTCGGCGGAACGCTCGGGAGACAGCACGCCGGCCGCCTGCATCTCCGCGATCAATCCACGCCAGACCTCCTCATAGGCGCGGCGGACCCGGCGCACGCTTTCGGGCGCGGGGATCGCTCCGAAACTGAAGGCCTTGATGCTGGCGGAGGTGTAGTCGCCATGGCCGTGCAGCGCGGTGAGATGAGCCGCGACCGCCGCCTCCAGCCGCTTGCGCGGCGGTGCGTCGGCGGTGTCCTCAAGCGCCTGCGAGACCGCATCATGGACGAAGCGCACGCCGTCATTGGCGACAGCCTCGACGATCTCCTCCTTGGAGGCGAAATGGTAATAGAGGCTCGCCTTGCGGATTCCTACCGCCTCGGCGACCTCGCGCAATGTCGTCTGATGATAGCCGCCCGAGCGCAGCAGTCGCGCTGCCGTGTCGAGGATGAGGCGGCGGGAGGACATGGCGTGTCATCCCGTGCGCACTGCAGCGTGAAATGCTGCAGTGCAGACACGGGACCGCGCGCAGAAGGCGCTGTTTCCGGAAGACGATCCCGCATCTGCGCAGCTGCATTGTATGCTGCGGCGCGTGCGGGATGACGGCGTCCTTTCCGGATAACGGTCCCGCATCTGCGCAGCGGCATTGCATGCCGCAGCGCGTGCGGGATGACGGCGCTGGTCCCTCACAGCCGCTTCGCGACCTCTTCCAGCATGACCTCGGTCGCGCCGCCGCCGATCGACTGGACGCGCGCGTCGCGGGTCATGCGCTCGATCGTGCTTTCGCGCATGAAACCCATACCGCCATGGAACTGCAGGCAGGCATACATCACCTCGTTGACCAGCTCGCCGCAGTAAGCCTTGACCATCGAGACCTCGCGGGTGGCGTCGAAACCCTGCGCATCGAGCCAGGCCGCATGGTAGACGAGCTGCCGGCCGGCCTCGACCTTGCTCGCCAGCGTCGCCAGCTTCTGGCGGATGACCTGCTTGTCCCAGAGCGGCGCGCCGAAGGCCTTCCGCGTGCGGACGTAATCCAGCGTCAGCTCGATCGCGGCCTGCGCCTCGCCGATCGCCATCGCGCCGATCACGGTGCGCTCGTTCTGGAAATTGCTCATGATCGCGTAGAAGCCGCGCCCCTCCTGCCCGAGGATGTTCTCGGCGGGAATGCGGCAATCCTCGAAGACGAGCTCGGCGGTGTCGGACGAGCGCCAGCCATGCTTGTCGAGCGCGCGCGAGACGCGAAACCCCGGCGTGCCCTTCTCGATCAGGAAGATCGAGACCGATTGCGAGGGTTTCGCCGAGAGGTCGGTCTTGGCGGCGACGCAGTAGAGATCGGCATGGACGCCGTTTGTGATGAACATCTTGGCGCCGTTGAGCACATAGGAATCGCCCTCGCGCCGCGCCGTGGTGCGGATGCCCTTCACGTCGGAGCCGGCGTCCGGCTCGGTGACGGCGACCGCGACGATCTTTTCGCCGGCGATGATGCCGGGCATGTGCCTGTCGCGCTGGGCCTGGCTGCCGGCATTGGCGATATGGACCGAGGCCATGTCGGTGTGGACCAGCGCGGTGATCGCGACGCCCGAGAAGGTCGAGCGGCCGAGCTCCTCGGCGAGCACGACCGTCGCCATCGTGTCCATCTCCGAGCCGCCATATTCGGCCGGATAGCGTATGCCGAAGAAGCCGAGCGATCCCATGTGCTTGAGCACCTCGCGCGGAACGAAGCCCTGCTCCTCCCAGGCGAGCGCATGCGGCTTGATCTCGGTCTCGACGAAGCGGCGGACCTGATCGCGCAGCGCCTCGTGCTCCTCGGTGAAATAGGGCGAGCGGCGCGGGGCTTCGCCTGCGTTCAGCTTCTCGACGGCCGACATGGCGTTCTCCAACTTGACCGGGGCGGTCCGTTCCGCCTACCTAACGGACGGTAGGTGAAATCGCGATGACGTTCAACCCGTCTTTGCGAGCGCAGCGAAGCAATCCAGAGGTCGACGCGAGACCTCTGGATTGCTTCGTCGGCTGCGCCTCCTCGCTATGACGGCTCGGGCTGGACAGGGACGAGACATGACGCAGACCAGCCCAGCGACCCCCACCACCCCGCCCCCGCTTGCCGCCATGCTCGCCACTCTGCGCGAGCGCCATGCGCTGGTCGCCGGCGGCGGCGGCGAGAGGATGCGCGCGCGGCACGAGCAGCGCTCCAAGATCATGGTGCGGGAGCGGATCGACCTGCTGCTCGATCCGCGGACGCCGTTCCTCGAACTGTCGCCGCTCGCCGCCTGGGGGCTCTATGGCAACGAGGTGCCCGGCGCGGGCATTGTCACTGGCATCGGCATCGTGCAGGGCCGCGCCTGCGTGCTGATCGCCAACGACGCGACGGTCAAGGGCGGCTCCTTCTTCGCGGAGACCGTGCGCAAGCATCTGCGCGCACAGGAGATCGCCGAGGAGCACAGGCTGCCCTGCCTGTATCTTGTCGACTGTGGCGGCGCGTTCCTGCCCGAGCAGGACCGCGTCTTCCCGGACCGAGACCATTTCGGCGGCTCCTTCTACAACCAGTGCCGGATGTCGGCGGCGGGCATCCCGCAGATTTCGTTGGTGTTCGGCGGCTGCACGGCGGGCGGGGCCTATATTCCGGCGCTGTCGGACGAGGTGATCATGGTCAAGGGCACGGGCCGGATCCATCTCGGCGGCCCGCCGATCGTGAAGGCGGCGATTCACGAGATCGTCGATGGCGAGACGCTGGGCGGGGCGGAGATGCACACGCAGGTGTCGGGCGTCGCCGACCACATGGTCCTGACCGAGATGGAGGGGCTGGCCAAGCTGCGCGAGATCGTCGGCTCGCTCGCCGAGAACGGCAGGCTCAAGCCACCGCCGCAGGCCGGCAAGCCGCCGAAGCTCGATCCGGCCGACCTCGTCGATCTCGTCCCGACCGATCTGCGCCGGCCTTACGACGTGCGCGAGGTGATCGCGCGGATCGTCGATGACAGCGCCTTCAACGCCTTCAAGCCGGACTATGGCGCGACTTTGGTGACGGGCTTCGCCCATATCCATGGTCACCCCGTCGGCATCGTCGCCAATAACGGCGTGCTGTTCTCGGAGGCCGCCGTGAAGGGGGCGCATTTCATCGAGCTTTGCGACCAGCGCCAGATCCCGCTGCTCTTCCTGCAGAACATCACCGGCTTCATGGTCGGCACCGAGGCCGAGCGCGGCGGCATTGCCAAGCATTCGGCCAAGCTGGTCTATGCGGTCTCCAATGCGCGCGTGCCGAAATACACCGTGCTGATCGGCGGATCGTATGGCGCGGGCAATTACGGCATGTGCGGGCGCGGTTTCCGGCCGCGCTTCCTCTTCTCCTGGCCCAATGCCCGCATCGCCACCATGAGCCCGGAGGTCGCGGCCAATGTCGTCACCGAACTGCGCCGGCAGTCGCTGAAGGGCAATGCCGACGAGGCGGCGATCGCGGAGCTCGACGCGAAGACGCGGGCGCAGTTCGAGGAGCAGAGCGATCCGTATTACGCCACCGCGCGGCTCTGGGACGACGGCATCATCGAGCCCGGCCAGACGCGCGATGTGCTGGGGCTGTGCCTGTCGCTGGCTGCGGGCGAGCCGCGCGATACCTCTCCGCGTCCCGTTTACAGGATGTGATCGGAACCATGTTCGACACCATCCTGATCGCCAACCGCGGCGAGATCGCCTGCCGCATCATCAAGACCTGCCGGAAGATGGGCATTCGCACCGTCGCGGTGCATTCCGACGCCGACCGTGATGCGCTTCACGTGCGTCTCGCCGACATGGCGATCCATATCGGCCCGGCGCCGGCCCGCGACAGCTATCTGCGCGCCGAAACCATCATCGCGGCCGCGCTGACGACAGGCGCGCAGGCGATCCATCCGGGCTACGGCTTCCTCTCGGAGCGGCTCGACCTGATCGCGGCCTGCGAGGCGAACGGGATCGTCTTCATCGGCCCCTCGGCAAGCGCGATCGACGCGATGGGCGACAAGATCCGCTCCAAGCAGATCGCGCGGGACGCCGGCGTGCCGGGCGTGCCCGGCTATGACGGCGCCGACCAGTCGCCGGCCGTACTGCGCGCCGAGGCGCTGCGCGTCGGCCTGCCGGTGATGGTCAAGGCCTCGGCCGGCGGCGGCGGCAAAGGCATCCGCAAGGTCGTCGATGAAGCCGAACTCGATGGCGCGATCGTCGCGGCGGCGCGCGAGGCTCAAGGAGCCTTTGGCGACGGGCGGCTGCTGATCGAGAAATTCGTCACCCGACCGCGCCATGTCGAGGTGCAGATCGCCGGCGACCGGCACGGCAATGTCGTTCATCTGTTCGAGCGCGACTGCTCGGTGCAGCGGTCGAACCAGAAGCTGCTGGAGGAAGCGCCCGCGCCGAACCTGAAGCCTGAGACACGCGCGGCGCTGCACGACTACGCGCTAAGGCTCTCGCGCGCGATTGCCTACGACAATCTCGGCACGGTTGAGTTCCTTGTCGATGCGGCGAGCGAGGGCGTGTTCTTTCTCGAAATGAATACGCGGCTGCAGGTCGAGCATCCGGTGACCGAGGCGATCACCGGGCTCGACCTCGTCGAATGGCAGATCAGGATCGCGGCGGGCGAGAGGCTGCCGCTGTCTCAGGATGAGATCACCTGCACCGGCCATGCGATCGAGGCCCGCGTCACGGCCGAGCGCGCCGATGAGGGCTTTAGGCCCGACACCGGGCTTATCCGGGCCTGGGCCGCCCCTGCGGGACTGCGCACCGACAGCGGCGTCGTGGCTGGAAGCGACGTCTCGACGCACTACGATTCGCTGCTTGCCAAGGTGATCGCGCATGGGAACGACCGGGCGGAGGCTGTCCGCAAGCTCGCTGACGGGCTGGAGCGCATGGCCGTGCTCGGGCCGTCCACGATCCGTCCATTTCTCGTCGATGCGCTGCGCCAGCCGGCGTTTGCGGAAGGGCGGGCGACGACCCTTTTCCTCGCCGAGACCTGGCCTGGCGGCTGGCAGCCGCTTGCCCGCGACAGGGCCGCAAGCCATGCGGTGGCGGTCGCGATCTGGCTGACGCAGCAAAGCGCCGGGAGGACCGCCGGCCCCTGGGGTGCCCTCGGCAGCTTCCGTCTGCTCGCACCGGCGGGCAGGCCGGCGGCGAGCCATGTCGTCGTCGATCCGCAAGGCGAGGCCACGCCTTGGCGCGCCGAGATCCATGACGGCTTCCTGCGCCTGTCCACCGGCGAGCGGCGCTTCGATGTCGTCGTGGCGCCAAGCGACGCGCAGGGCTGGAGCGTGACGATCGACGGGCAGCGCTCGCAGGCGATCGCGGTGGCGGAACCGGACGGCGTCTTCCTGCGCCATCGCGATTTCGAGGGTCGCGTCCCGGTGATGCTCGCTGTCGAGGCGGCGGCTGGAGCGCGCGGGGCGGGCTTGGAATCGGGCGATGCGGTGCGCGCCGGCATGCCCGGCACGCTGGTCTCGCTGCATGTCGCGGAGGGCGACACTGTCAGCGCCGGTCAGGTCGTCGCGGTGCTGGAATCGATGAAGCTGTTCATGGAGCTGAAAAGCCCGGCCAGCGGCATGGTGATCCGGCTCAGCGCAAAGCCGGGAGCGACCGTCGCGGCCGGCGATCTGCTGGTCGCGATCGAGCCTACCGCTCCGGCCTGACTACCGCTCCCGGAACGTCCGGTCGAACTGGGTCGTGATCGGCTTCAGCAGGAAGTCGAGCGGGGTGCGCGGCACGGTCTCGATATAGGCCTCCGCCTGCATGCCGGCGATGACCCTGACCGGGGCCAGCCGCTCCATCTCGCTGCGCGGCAGGGAGACGCGAACGGTGTAATAAACCGTGCCCTGGCGCTCGTCGCGGCTGATGTCGGCGCTGATGCGCGAGACCTTGCCGAAGAGTTCGGGATTGCTCGCCTGGTTGCCGGCCTGGACCTTGACCCTGACGGGCTGGCCGAAGCTGATCTGATCGATATCGGTCGGCGCGACCCTTGCGTCGAGCTGAAGTTCCTCGTCGACCGGGACGATCAGCATGGCCGGCTCCCCGGGCTGGAGCACGCCGCCGAGCGTGTGGACCGTCAACTGATGCACAGTGCCGCTGCTCGGCGCGCGCAGATCGATGCGCCGGAGCTGGTCCTGCGCGGCCGAACGACGCTCGACCAGTTCGCCCTCGCGCCCCTGGATCTCGCGCAGTTCCTTCATCACCTCGGCGCGCTGGTCCTCGTCGATCTGGATGATCTGGAGTTCGATCTCGGCGATCTTGCCTTCGGACTGGGCGATGCTGGCGAGAAGCTGGCCGCGCTGGCCCTCGATCGAGGCCTGATCGCGTTGAAGCGCGCTGAGCCGCGTGAGCTGGACCAGATCTCGTCGCGCAGCTGGGCGACGCGCTTGCGCAGTTGCGCGCGCTGGCCGTCGCGGGCGGCGCGCCTCACCTCGAACAGCCTGGTCTCGGCCGCGATGAGCTGGGCGATCTCGGGGCTGGCCTTGCGGCTTTCGATCTCGGGGGTCAAAGCGAGCCCCGCCGCGCCGTCGCGCTCGGCGGCGAGCCGCAGGGAGCGCACCGCGAATTCGTCGATCTGCTTGCTGACGATCTGGTAGTTGGCCCGCGCCACGGTCTCGTCGAGACGCAGCACGACATCGCCTGCCTTCACGCGGTCGCCGTCGCGCACCATCAGCTCGCCGACGACGCCGCCGGTCGGGTGCTGGACCTTCTTGACCTCGCCGGCGACGACGAACTGGCCGGCGGCCGCGACAGCGCCCTGCAAGGTCGTCGTCATCGACCAGACGCCGAGCGTGCCGGCGAAGAAGCCGACGACGACAAGGCCGATGAGCTGCTGCTTGCGCAATGAGCGGACGTAGTCCGGCCTGGGCTGCGCCGGAGCGGGCTGGAGCGCGTTGAGGTCCGTCATGCGGACACCACGCGGGCCGGGCGCGCCATCGGGCTGGGTACGGAGCTTGGCACCGGCTGAACCAATGTCTGGAGAATCTCGTCGCGCGGGCCGGCCGCGCTGATCCGTCCGTCCTTCAGGATGGCGACGAGGTTGACCGCGGCGAGCCCCGAGGGGCGATGGGTGATGACGACGGCAATGCCGCCGCGCGCGCGGACGGAGCGGATCGCGGCGTTGAGGGCCTCGTCGCCGGCATTGTCGAGATTGGCGTTGGGTTCGTCGAGCACGACGAGGAAGGGGTCGCCATAGAGCGCGCGGGCCAGCGCGACGCGCTGGCGCTGGCCGCCCGAGAGCGCGGCTCCGGCCTCGCCGATCCGCGTGTCGTAGCCCTTGGGCAGCTCGAGGATGAGGTCATGGGCCGCGGCCGCGCGGGCGGCCGCGATGATCGCCTCGGGATCGGGCCGGGGCGCGAACCGGGCAATGTTCTCGGCGACCGTGCCGTCGAAGAGTTCGACATCCTGCGGCAGATAGCCGACATGGCGGCCAAGCTGGTCGCCCCACTGGTCGAGCGCCGCCCCGTCGAGCCTGACCGTCCCCTTATGCGACGGCCAGACGCCGACCAGGGCGCGAGCCAAGGTCGATTTGCCCGAGCCGGTCGGCCCGATAATTCCGATGGCGTCACCCGCCGCGAGACGCAGCGCGACGCCGGTGAGAACGGGCTTGGACTGACCCGGCGGGCCGACGACAAGGTCATCGGCCACCAGATGCCGGGCCGGGGCCGGCAGCGGCAGACGCTGCTCGTCGGCGGGCACCAGCGCAAGGCTGCGCTCCAGCCGGCGATAGCTCTGGCGGGCGGCGACAAAGCCTTTCCAGTGGGCGACGGCGGTCTCGATCGGCGCGAGCGCCCGCGAGGTCAGGATCGAGGCGGCGATGATCACGCCAGCCGAGATCTCGCCCTGGATCGCGAGATAGGCGCCCAGGCCCAGCGACGCCGATTGCAGGATCAGCCGGAAGACCTTCGCGAAAGCGCCGAGCCCGCTGACGACGTCGCTCGCCTTCAGCGTCTCCGTCACGTGACGCTCGCTGATGGCGCTGTAGCGCGCGAGGAAGGCCGGACGCATGCCGAGCGCGCCGACGACCTCGGCGTTGCGCCGCGTGGTCTCGACGAGATTGTGCCGGTGCGCCGAAACCTCCGCCAGAGCCCGCGCCGGCGGCTGGCTGCGCCGCTCGGTCAGGAGCGTCAGACCGATGATGACGATCGCGCCGCACACCGTCAGCCAGCCGAGCCAGGGATGCAGCAGGAAAGTGACGATCAGGAAGATCGGCATGAAGGGCATGTCGAACAGGGCGGTGGGACCGAGCCCTGAGAGAAAGCCGCGAACCTGGTCGAGATCGCGCACCGGCGCCACGACCTCGGAACCGCGCACACCCTTGAGCGGCAGTTCGGCCACGACCTGATAGACGCGCGGCGCGAGCAACTCGTCGAAGCGCGCGCCGATCCGCGCCAGCATGCGCGTGCGCAATCCGTCGAGCACGCCCTGCAACAGGAAGGCCGCGAGCACGATCAGCGAGAGCGCGACCAGCGTCGGCACCGAACGGCTGGTCAGCACGCGGTCATAGACCTGCAGCATGTAGAGCGAGCCGGTCAGATAGAGGATGTTCACCAGCGCGGAGAAGATCGCGACGCCGCCGAACCAGCGCGAGCAGGCCCCGAACGCCCGGCGCACCTCGGGCGAGCGCGCGCCATCCTGAAAGGAGTTGCTCATCGACTCAAGCCCGCCCCGCTCCGCGCCCGGCCAGACCGGAGCGCGCTGCCTAGCCCGACGCCCTCCCCGGTTCTTTCGCGCACGCTTGCGCCCGCCGGTCTGACGACATGGTTTCCGTTTCGTAAACCACAGTAGCGCGCGGCTTGCCGGCCGTCACGCACCTTGCGCCGCGATCATCCGCCTTGGTGAATCCGCGACTGGACCTCCCGGCAGTCTTGCCGCGAGCCAAGCGTTCCAAGCCGGCGCGCCAGGCCGGTTCGCGGCAGGCGGCGCGGCGTTGCCGATCTTTTCTGTTGCGTATCCGTCTGTTTCCATGAGATTTTCGGAGCGGGGGGAGCCGGGTCGAAGGTCAAGGCATGGCTCCAACACACCGGCTCGACGGTATTCAATGGTTGAGAGCGATTGCGGCCGGACTTGTCGTCGCCGAACACAGCCGCAATGCGATCGCGAGCGCGTACCTTAGACTTGCTCCGGCCGATTCACCGCTTTCGCTGTTTCCGTTCTCCGCTGGCGTGGACCTGTTTTTCGTCATTTCCGGCTTCATCATGGCCTATTCCAGCGCGCCGCTCTTCGGCCGCAAAGGCGGATGGCGCGTTTTCCTGCTGCGGCGAACGGCGCGGATCGTGCCGCTCTACTGGCTGACGACCAGCTTCATGCTCGTCGTCTTCATGGCGCTCGGCAGCCCTGCCTGGAGCGGCGCGTCCTGGGCCTCCATCATCGCGTCCTATGCCTTCCTGCCCGCGCCCAATGCCGACGGGCGACCCTTCCCGCTCTTCGTGATCGGCTGGACGCTGAACTACGAGATGGCGTTCTACGCCGTCTTCGCGCTGTTCATCGGGTTGCGCGAAAGGACGGCGCTCTGGTTGACGGCCGCGACCATCGTCGCCATCGCCGCGCTCGGCCTGCTGCTCGCGCCGGCGTCGCTGCCGCTGCGCTTCTGGTCGAACCCGATCATCCTCGAATTCGTGGCCGGCATCGCCTTGTACGCGCTGTACCGGGCGGGAGTGCTGCGGTTCGCCCGCCCGGTGCGGTTCGCGCTCGCCGCGGTCGCCATCGGCGTCCTCGCGTTCCATCCGGACGATCCGGGGCTCTGGCGCGCGCTGGTCTGGGGCGGGCCCGCCGCGCTGCTCGTCGCCGTGGCGCTGGCGCGCAGCGAAACATCGCAGAGCTTTGCCGCCGCCTCGCGCGCCGATCTCGCCGGCGATCTATCCTATGCGGTCTATCTCGCACACCTGCCCGTGGTGCTGACGGTCGAGACGGCGCTGCTGGCGCTCCTGCCGGCTGCGGGATGGGTCTGGTTCGGGGTGTTCCCGATGCTTGTCGTCAGCTGCACGCTTGCGTCTGCCGCGCTGCTGCACATCCTGATCGAGCGGCCGATCCTGCGGGCGGCGCGACGGGTGTCGCTGCCGCCGCCCGCCGAGGCCGGGATCAGAACGCCTCTTCCCAGTTCCGCGACAGGCGCATCGCCGAATTGATCAGGCCGACATGGGAATAGGTCTGGGGGAAATTGCCCCAGAGTTCGCCGGTTTCCAGATCGGCGTCCTCCGACAGCAGGCCGAAGCTGTTGCGCCGCTTCAGGATGCGCCCGAACAGATCCTTGGCCTCGTCGACGCGCCCGATGGCGTAGAGCGCATCGACATACCAGAAGGCGCAGATCAGGAAGCCTGTGTGCATGAAGCCGAAATCGTCCTGCGTCGCGTAGCGCAGCAGCATGTCGCCGCGCTTCAGGTCGCGGCCGATCGCCTCGACGGTCGCGACATAGCGCGGATCGTCGGCCTTGACGAAGCCCAGTTCGGCGAAGAGCAGCAGCGTCGCGTCGAGATCGGCCCCGTCGAAGGTCGAGACGAAATGGCCTTTCTCCTCGTTCCAGATCCGCTCGCCGATGATCTGCTTCAACCGCTTCGATTCGCCCTTCCAGTAGTCCTTGCGGTCGGCGCGGCCGAGCGTGCCGGCGATGCGGGCGAGCCGGTCGCAGGCGGCCCAGCACATCACGCTGGAGAAGGAATGCACCACCTGCTTCTCGCGCAGCTCCCAGGGGCCGGCGTCGGGCTTGTCGAAATAGGCGATCGCGAGTTCGCCCATGCGCTCGAGCTGGCCGAAAAGCGCCTCCTTGCCGGGCTGGATCAGGCGCTGGTCGAAAAAGGAATGCGTCGCGGCCAGCACGACCGCGCCATAGCCGTCGTTCTGGATCTGCGTCGCCGCGCCGTTGCCGAAGCGCACCGGCTGGTGGCCGCGATAGCCCGACAGGTTGGGCGCCTCGAACTCCTCGAGCGTTCCGCCGCGCGTGATCGGATAGAGCGGCGGCAGATGCTCGGCCCCGCTTTCGGTGAAGCTGTCGACGATGTTGGTGATGAAGCCGAGATAGTCCTCCATCGTCCGCGTCGTGCCGAGCCGGTTCAGCGCATGCACGACGAAATAGGCGTCGCGCAGCCAGCAGAAGCGGTAATCCCAGTTGCGTTGGGTGCCCGGCGCTTCCGGGATCGAGGTGGTCAGCGCGGCAACAATCGCGCCGGTCTCCTCGAAGGAGCAGAGCTTCAGGGTGATGGCGGCGCGGATGACCTCGCGCTGCCAGTCGAAGGGCAGCGAGAGCGAACGCACCCAGTCGCGCCAGTAATCGGTCGTCTTGTCGAGGAATTCGCGCGAGGTCGTCTCGATCTCGGCGCGCAGGGCCTCGTCCGAGCCGATGATGAAGGAGAACGGCCGATCGACCGCGAAGGGCACGCTGTCGACGACATAGGAGATCGGCGCATCGGTGGTCAGCCTGATGGTCTGGTCGGCCCCGACATAGCGGACATGGTTGGAGCCGCGCGTCATCTCGTCGGGCACCTCGCCAAGACCCAGGCACGGCTTGAGCACGACACGGATGCGCGGTCGTCCCGAAATGCGGCGCACGCGGCGAACAAGCTGCGGCGGCCGGAAGGAGCGCTCGTGGCGCACGAAGCGCGGCGCGAAATCGAGGATCTCGATGGCGTTGCCGTGATCGTCCGACATCACCGAGGACAGGATCGCGGTGTTGTCCAGATAGGCCTGCTCGCACAGGGTCATGCCGACAAGCTCGATCGCAAAGACGCCCTTCTCGGGCATCGCATCGCCGTCATCGGCCTGATTGTCGATCAGCGAACAGAACACCGGGTCGCGGTCGAGGCGCGGGAAACAGCCCCAGACGATGCGGGCCCGGCGATCGACGAGCGCCGCGATCGAGCAGTTGCCGATCACGCCGAGATCCAGCGAGGCGGCAAAATTCCCTGAGGCGGGATGCTGCCCAGCGGCCGTTGTCATCACTGTCATCGTTAGTCCTAGAAGGAGTATGCCCGGGAAAAGCTGGACAGGGTCAGGCTGCCTTGCTCGGCGGCGGCCAGGAGAATGGCGCGGAGATCGGTCGGCGAAGCGATCCGGTGCGCGGCGCAGGTCTCGCCTGCGCCGATACGAATGGAAAGCCCGCCCAGCGCGTTCACCACCTCGAAACCGGCCTCGTCGGTGATGTCGTCGCCGATGAAGACGGGCACGCGTCCCGCATAGGGGGCCGACTGCATAAGCCAGCCGATCGCCCCGCCCTTGCTCGCGCCGGCCGGCACGATTTCGGCGACGGACTTGCCTTCCTGCAGGCGAACCGCCGGGCCCATCCGCGTCGCAATCGCGCGCATCAGTTCGAGCGCCTCGTCCTTGAGATGGGCCGCCATGCGCCAGTGCAGCGCGATCGAGATGCGCTTGTCCTCGACGATGATGCCGACATGGCTGTTGGCGAAGCGCACGAGATCGCGCGTCGCCTCGCGCATGGCGTCGGGCACGTCGGCCTGCGAGCGTATCTCGCCATCGACGCGAATCTGCGCGCCATGCAGACCAGCCGCATCGAAACGGTACGGCTCCAGCACCGTGTCGAGAAAACCGATCGGCCGGCCCGAAACCAGCGCGAGCGCGCCGTTCAGACTGGCTCGCAGGTTTTCAAGCGCCGGCGCGACCCGGCGGTCGAGCTTCACGGCGTCGGGCACGGGCGCGATTTCGACGAGCGTGCCGTCGAAATCGAGAAACAGGGCGATGCCGGTCTCCGCCGCCGCGACGCGCCCGTCTTCTCTCCTCGATTCAATGTCGATCTGATCCATCATGAATGCCTAGCTGAGCGCCGGAACCGGCGAAATTACGGCTCGCGCTCAAAAACTTTCCGTTCGTACAGGTTCGCGCTTTCGCACCGAAGTGCGAACCCGCGAACCCGCCATTCGTGACATCGCCACATTTTGCCGGCAGTTTGCGACATGGCCATGATCTGGACGCAAGTTCGACATGGCGTCGCCATCGCCCCTTGTGGGCCGCCCTGAAACATTACGCCCGCCAGCGCGTTCTGTTCCGGCCGCCAGTGTCGAAATTCTGGCGGTATCCCGCAAAACTGGAGATCGTCCCGACCATGCGTCTCGTCATCGTCTCGAACCGCGTCACCATTCCCGATCGCTCGGAGAAGGCTGCGGCAGGCGGTCTGGCGGTGGCGCTGCGCGAGGCGCTCGACAGCCATGGCGGGCTCTGGTTCGGCTGGAGCGGCGAGGTCGCGGAGAACGCCGCCAGCGCCCCGGTGAAGACGGCGCAGCGCGGCAAGGTGACCTATGCCGTGACCGACCTGACGAGCGCCGAGCGCGAGAGCTACTATCTCGGCTTTTCCAATCGCGCGCTGTGGCCGCTGATGCATTACCGGCTCGGGCTGACCGAATTCTCGCGCACCGAATACGAGGGCTATCTGGGCGTCAACCGCCGCTTCGCCAAGGCGCTGGTCGCCATGCTGAAGCCCGACGATCTGATCTGGATCCATGACTACCACCTGATCCCGCTCGCGGCCGAGCTGCGTCGGCGCGGCGTGACGAACCGGATCGGCTATTTCCACCATATCCCTTGGCCGCCGGCCGAGGTTTTCGGAGCGCTGCCGTTCAGTTCGACGCTGATCAGCACGATGACGGCCTATGATCTCATCGGGATGCAGACCGAGGTCGATGTCGCCCATCTGATCGACGGCCTGAAGGCGCTGTCCGGCGCCAGCGCGGAAGGCGACCGGGTGCGCGTCGGCCGCCGCCAGACCAGCGTTCAGGCCTTCCCGATCGGGATCGACGTCGACGCCTTCCGCAAGCTGGCGGCGGCCTCGGTGCGGGCCGCGACCCTGCCGATCAAGACGACGCGGGAGACGCTGGGCGAGCGCAAGCTCGTCATCGGCGTCGATCGGCTCGATTATTCCAAGGGCATCGTGCAGCGGCTGGAAGCCTTCGGCCAGTTCCTGCGCAGCCATCCCGAGCATCGCGGCAGGGTCGGCCTGCTCCAGATCGCACCGCCCTCGCGCACGGAGGTGCCGGAATATGCCGAGCTCGACCGGCAGTCGGACGAGACGGCCGGGCGGCTGAACGCAGCGCTGGGCGAATTCGACTGGACCCCGATCCGCGTCGTCAAGAAGGCCTATTCGCGCAATGCGCTGGCAGGGCTGTACCGGCGCGCGCAGGTCGGGCTCGTCACGCCGATGCGCGACGGCATGAACCTTGTCGCCAAGGAGTATGTCGCGGCGCAGGACCCGGCCGATCCCGGCGTGCTGGTGCTGTCGCGCTTCGCCGGCGCGGCCCAGCAGATGGGCGAGGCGCTGATCGTGAACCCATTCGACACGCATGAGGTCGCCGATGCGATCCGCACGGCGCTGGCCATGCCGAAATCCGAGCGGATCAGGCGTTTCGAGCGGCTTTATGCCGTGATCGACGCCAGCGACATCAGCTGGTGGACAAAGCGCTATCTTGCGGCGCTGTCGGGCGAGGCCACCCCCCGGCAGACGACTCCGCCGAGGACCGGGCCACGCAGGACCGCCGCGGGCGACAAGCCTCGCAAGACCATGCCGGCGGCTCCGACGTCGCGAGCGGAACGCATAGCGCAGCCCGGTTCATCGACCCACTGACGAGGCGGCGGCCTCGCCTGCTCGCGTTCAGGTCGTAGGCCTTGCCGACTACGCCTTTGCATCGCTAGAAGGCGCGCAGGGGCGGTTGCCGCTTGCGACTCGGGACCGCAAGTGTCAGTTCCGGTTGTCGGGTCTCCGCAAGAGTCGGAACCCGACCGTTGTCGAATCCCCGGAAGGGTACCAGCCGCGATGGCTGAGGAGGCGGGCGGAGGGCTGAGATCGATGCGAGGCGCTCTCGGAGGACCAGGCGTCCTGCTGCGCCGCCTTCGCGAAGTGATGGCGGCGTCGATCAGCCCGCAGGAGCGGCTGGACCGGCTCGTCGTCCTGATCGCCGGCAATCTCGTCGCCGAGGTCTGCTCGGTCTATGTCCTGCGCGAGGACGGCTCGCTTGAACTCTACGCCACCGAAGGCCTCAACCGCGAGGCCGTCCACCTCACCACCATGCGCGCGGGCGAAGGCATCGTCGGCCTGATCGCACGCGAGGCCGAGCCGCTGGCGCTGTCGGACGCTCAGAACCATCCCGCCTTCTCATACCGCCCCGAGACCGGCGAGGAGATCTACCGCTCCTTCCTCGGCGTGCCGATCCTGCGCGGCGGCGCGGTGATGGGCGTCCTCGTCATCCAGAACCGTGCGACGCGGCTCTACAGCGAGGAGGAGATCGAGAGCCTCCAGACCACCGCCATGATCATGGCGGAGATGATCGCGGCGGGCGGGCTGAAATCGCTCGCGGCGCCCGGCGCCTCGATCGGCCTCGACCGGCCGATCCACGGCATCGGCGTCTCGCTCGCCGATGGCGTCGGGCTGGGTCATGCCGTGCTGCACGAGCCGCGCGTCGCGATCACCAACCTGATCGCCGAGAACCCGGCCAGCGAGGTCAAGCGGCTGGAGGCCGCGATCGCCGAGATGCGCGCCTCGATCGACGAATTGCTCGAGCGCGGCGACGTCTCCCACACCGGCGAGCACCGCGACGTGCTCGAGACCTTCCGCATGTTCGCCCATGACCAGGGCTGGCTCAGGCGCATGCGCGAGGTGGTGATGACCGGCCTCACCGCCGAGGCCGCGGTCGAGCGCGTGCAATCGGATACGCGCGCGAAAATGCTGCGCCAGACCGATCCCTATCTGCGCGAGCGCCTGCACGATCTCGACGACCTCGCCAACCGGCTGCTGCGCACGCTGATGGGCAAGGCCAATGGTGTCGCCCGCGAGGAGCTGCCCGAAAACGCGATCCTGATCGCGCGCTCGATGGGCCCGGCCGCGCTGCTCGACTACGACCGCGCCCATCTGCGCGGGCTGGTGCTGGAGGAAGGCGGGCCGACCAGCCATATCGCGATCGTGGCGCGCGCGCTCGGCATTCCCGCCGTCGGCGAGATCGTCAACGCGACCGCGCTGATCCAGTCCGGCGACGCCGTCATCGTCGACGGCCAGGCCGGCGAGGTGCAGATCCGGCCGCAGCCGGACGTCGAGAACGCCTACAAGGACAAGGCCCGCCTGCGCGCCCGCAAGCAGGAGCAGTACCGCAAGCTCAAAACGGCGCCCGCCGTCACCAAAGACGGCGTCCCGATTGTGCTGCAGATCAATGCGGGGCTGCTGGTCGACATGCCGAATCTGGAGGCGACGGCGGCGTCGGGCATCGGGTTGTTCCGCACTGAGCTGCAGTTCATGGTCGCGCAGCACATGCCGACCACGAGCGAGCAGCAGGCGCTCTATGCCGCCGTGCTCGAACAGGCCGAAGGGCGGCCGGTGACCTTCCGCACGCTCGACATCGGCGGCGACAAGGTGCTGCCTTATATGGAACGCGTCGAGGAGGAGAACCCGGCGCTCGGCTGGCGCGCCATCCGCATCGGGCTCGACAAGCCGCGCCTGCTGCGGGCGCAGGTCCGCGCGTTGCTGCGCGCCGGCGCGGGCCGCGACATGAAGATCATGCTGCCGATGGTCGCGACGGTGGACGAGTTCCGTCGCGCGCGCCTGCTCGTCCTGCGCGAGCAGGCGATGCTGGCCAAGCAGGGGCATGCGCCGACGCTGAGCCTGCAGCTCGGCGTCATGGTCGAGGTGCCCTCGCTGCTGTTCGAGATCCACGAGATCGCGCGCGAGGCCGATTTCCTCTCGATCGGCACCAACGACCTGATGCAGTTCCTGTTCGCGGCCGACCGCGAGAACAAGCGCGTCGCCGACCGGTTCGACCCGCTTTGCGTCAGCGCGCTGCGCGCGCTCAAGGTCATCGTCGATGCGGCGATGGAGGCCAACTGTCCGGTCACCGTCTGCGGCGAGATGGGCGGCAAGCCGCTGGAGACGATGGCGCTGATCGGGCTCGGCTACCGCGCCTTCTCGATGTCGGCGGCGGCTATCGGCCCGGTCAAGGCGATGCTGCGCGCGCTCGATGTCGAGAAGCTGCGCGACCGGCTCGACTGGATGCTGGCCGCGCCCGACGGCGCGGCGTCCTTGCGCCCGCAGCTTGCGGCGCTGGCGGCCGAGCTGAAGGCGCCGGTCTAGCGAGGCTCATCGCTCGCCCGCGCCGCCGCTCCTAGCATTCGCCATTTTCGAGTTCCGCCATGTCCCTGCCCCTGCCGCAAGACCGTCTCGACGCCATCGTGGCCCGCCATGCCGCCGCCACCGACGAGATCAACAATGCGACCGAAGCCGGCCGCATGGTCGAACTCGCCAAGGAACTCAACGAGTTGGAGCCCGTCGTCGGCGCGATCGCGGCCTGGCGGCAGGCGCAGGCCACGCTCGACGAGGCTCAGGCGCTGATCGACGATCCGGCGACCGACGCCGAACTCCGCGACCTCGCCTATGAAGAGCGCGACGCCGCCCGCATCGAGATCGAGGCGAGGGCGCGCGAGATCCTGATCGCGCTCCTGCCCAAGGACGCAGCCGACGAGCGCGGCGTCATCCTCGAAATCCGCGCCGGCACCGGAGGCGACGAAGCCTCGCTCTTCGCCGGCGACCTGCTGCGGATGTATCAGCGCCATGCCGCCCAGCAGCGCTGGAGCGTCGAGATCCTGACCGAGAGCGAGGGCACCGTCGGCGGCTACAAGGAGGTCATCGCCGAGATCGCCGGCAAGGGCGTCTATGCGCGGCTGAAGTTCGAATCGGGCGTCCACCGCGTCCAGCGCGTGCCCGACACCGAGACGAGCGGGCGCATCCACACCTCGGCGGCCACCGTCGCGATGCTGCCGCTCGCCAGCGAGGTCGATATCGTGCTGAAGGACGACGATATCCGCATCGACACGATGCGGGCCGGCGGCGCGGGCGGCCAGCACGTCAACAAGACCGAATCGGCGGTGCGGCTGACCCATCTCCCGACCGGGCTCGCCATCGTGGTGCAGGACGAGCGTTCGCAGCACAAGAACAAGGCCCGCGCCTATGAGCTGCTGCGGGCGCGGCTCTACGACATGGAGCGCACGAAGGCCGATGCCGAGCGCGCCGCCGACCGACGCTCCCAGATCGGCTCCGGCGACCGCTCCGAGCGGATCCGCACCTATAACTTCCCGCAGGGGCGGGTCACCGACCACCGCATCAACCTGACGCTCTACAAGCTCGACGAGATGATGCAGGGGCTGGTGCTGGACGAGATCATCGACGCGCTGACCGCCGAGCATCAGGCCGCCCTGCTCGCCGACACGAATGCGACGTGACGCGATGAAACCTCCTGCCCCCCGCAGCGTTGATCTCCCATCGGACACACAGATGGCGGGAGACGCTCATGACCAGGTTCACAGCAGGCAAGATCACGACGGGATTCGCGTTGGCCTCGATGATGGCGCTGGCCTCGATGGCGCCGGCGCAGGCACAGGAGCGCGCATTGAGGCGCGCGACCTCCGGCGAGCCGGCCGCCCTGAACAAGGCGATGACGCAGTCGCAGGCGCGCCGGGCGTGCCAACGCGAGATGCGCGGTTCGCGCGAGGGCCGCGCGGCGCTCCGCACGAAGATGACGTTCTGCATCAACGAAAAGACGCAGGGCAACTGACCTCATCGCAACCGACTGTCGTAGCCGCGCGGAGATCGCTCACCGCGCGGTTGCTGGCTGCCGGCGTCGAGGATGCCACGCTGGATGCGCGCATCCTGATGGAAGGCGCGCTCGGCCTTGATGCGGCAAGCATCGACCAGCTGAGGCCTTTCGATTCGACTGCCCAAGGCAGGCTCGATGCCTATGCCGCGCGGCGGCTGAGAGGCGAACCGGTCTGGCGGATTCTCGGCGAACGCGAGTTCTGGGGCCTGCCCTTTCGGCTCTCGCCGGCGACGCTGGAACCGCGCCCCGACACCGAGACGCTGGTCGAGGCGGCGCTTGCCGCCTTGAAGCATCGCCGGGATGAGCCGCTTGCGATTCTCGATCTCGGGACCGGCACCGGCTGCCTGCTGATCGCGTTGCTGTCGGAGTTCCGGGCGGCCCGCGGCGTCGGCGTCGATCTATCCGAAGAGGCCTGTGTCACGGCGCGAGACAATGCAGCCCTGAACGGTGTCGCGGACCGGGCCGCGATCCGACAAGGCGAGTGGACGCACGGCCTGTCGCAGCGCTTCGACCTGATCGTCTCGAACCCGCCCTACATTCCGACCGCCGTGATCGCGACGCTGTCTGAGGCCGTGCGCGAGCATGATCCGCTGCTGGCGCTCGATGGCGGCGATGACGGGCTCGCCTGCTACCGGGCGCTGGCCGCAAGCCTGCCGGATGCGCTCGTACCGGGCGGGCTCGCGATCCTGGAGATCGGCGCCGGGCAGGGGCCCGACGTCACGGTGCTGATGAGCGCGGCGGGCTTGCGATTTGCGGGTTCGCGGCGCGATCTGGGCGGGCATGAGCGCGCGCTCCTGTTCACGACCTGACGATACGCACAGGTATTTGTGCGATTTTGCTTGGATGCCGGGCCGAAAGCCGCTATGGCTCAGTTAAGCCGAAGCTGGTGTCGTCAGCGCCGAGCCCTTGGGACAAGCCCCAACGGCCAAGCGATGCCTCCGGATATGTCCGCAGATAGACGGAATTTGACACGGCCAGTTTGGACATCCGAGAGCGCCTTGACGCTCGTCGGCCCTTGGAGCGGACATCGCTCCGGTTTGGAAAAGAGCGCGTGACGGCCAGAGACGGCACATCGCCCCTTCAGGTCAACTCAGCCCGGCATGGCGTCGCAACCCGCCATGCGTCGGAACGCGCATGACGCCGCAACGGTTGCTTCGAACAGCAGAGCATTGCGCAAAAAAGTGGGAACCGGTTTTTTGCATCGGCACTGCTCTGAACTTTTAGAATCGATCACGTTTTTCGCGTTCGGACGATTCCGTCCGAACGCGACGTGATCTACAGCGCGAGACAGACGCGAATGAGACCAGGTCAGAACCGGCGTATGCGCGGCCGTAACAACAATAATAACAGCAACAACAATGGCAACAACGGCAACCGCAAGGCGCCCAATCCGCTGCAGCGGAGCTATGAGTCCAACGGTCCCGACGTAAAGGTCCGCGGCACCGCGCAGCATGTCGCCGAGAAATATCTGCAGCTGGCGCGCGACGCCCAGTCATCGGGCGATCCGGTGGCGGCGGAAAACTATTTCCAGCACGCGGAGCACTATTACCGCATCCTGCTGGCAGCGCAGGAGCAGATGGCCCAGCAGTTCGGCCACAGCTTCCCGCCCAATCGCGGCTTCGTCGAGACCAATGACGAAGAGGGCGACGAAGGCGATGATGACGGCCAGGACTTCCAGCCCGGCGCCGGCCCGCAGCCCGAGATCCGCAACAACGATGGCGGCCAGGGCAACTACAGCGCCAATGGTTACAACGGCAATGGCGGCCACCGTCAGGAAGGCCAGGCCGACGGCCAGGGCGGCAACGGCCAGCGTTTCGACCGGCCGAACCGCAGCAACGATCGCAACCAGCAGGATCGCAGCAATGGCGACCGGCAGGGCAACGATCGCCAGAACAACGATCGCCAAGGCAACGACCGGCAGGCCGGCGACCGTCAGAACGTGGATCGGAACGGCCCGCGTCGGTTCGACCGCAACGACAGGCCGGAACGTCCCCGCTTCGACCGCAACGAGGGCGGCCAGGGCGGCTACGCGCCGCGTCCCGATGCGCCGCGTTCCGACATTCCGGTGCCGTCCGACCAGCCCGACGCCGTCATGCAACCGCGTGCGCCCGAGCCGCGTTTCGAGCGCCCCGAACGTCCTGAGCGCAGCGAGCGGCCCGAACGTGGACCGCGTCCCGAGCGCCGCCCGCGCCGCGAGCCCGATGCCGCCGACAGCGATGTCGATGTCGCGGCCGCGCTGCCCTCGTTCCTGACCACGCCGGTCAGGGTTCCGATCTCGGTTTCCGACGAGGCTCCCGTCGCGGCGTCTGCCGCCGAGCCCGACGATGCCGGAGCCGGCGACGCCCCCAAGCGGCCGCGCCGCCGCCGCTCGCCGCGCGAGGTGATGGATGCGCTCGGCTCGGATGGCGACAACGCCGTCGAGTGAGCCGGCCGCCGTGCCTGCAGAAATCATATAAAAGGGACCCGCGAGGGTCCCTTTTTCGTTCAGCTTATGCCGAGACCGGCGCGTTGCGGAGCGTCGCCAACCCCGACCGTCAGCCGCTCGCCCTCGGCCAGACGGCCTCCCGCGACGATCTCGCAATAGACCCCGCAATCGATGTGGCCATAGGCGCTCATCAGGGCCTTCGGTATCTGCAGGTCGCGGATGCCGCTGACCGGATCGACATTGGTCGCCGCGCAGCGGTCGATGCGCTTGGTCACCTTGAGCCGCAAGCCGGATGGGGCCGCCAGCTCCCGGCCGACGAGATCGAACTCGGCCCAGGGCGCGAGGCCCTCGACCATGATGTTGCCACGGAAGCGCAGCGGATCGAGGGGCGCTCCTATTCGGCCCTCCAGATCGGCGACGCTGGCGAGGTTGATGATCGAGACGTAGCCGGACCCCGAATCGGTGAAACGGTAGCCGTCGGGCGCGGACAGCAGGCGCGGCTTGCCGCGCAGCTGGTCGGGCATGAAGCCCTCGAAGAAGGCCGCAATCAGTCCCCTGCCCTCGGCTGTGCAGGTGCTGGCGCGCAAAACCTCGCCGCCCTCATAGGCGATGACGAGATCGCCGCTGTCATCGTCGAAACGCGTGCGCAGCCGCGCCAGCATCTCGTGGCGCATCAGCATCAGGAACTTGATCTTGGGCTGGTGCCGCGGATCGGCGGGGTCGAAGCCCGATGGGCCGTTCTCGATCGCAAAGAGCCTGTCGCCGGGGAAATAGCCGTCCGTCTCCAGAGCGGCGCCCGGCAGGCGCTCAGGCGAGAGCCCCTTGACCGGGTAGCGATAGAGCGAGGCAATGCGCATGGACGAGATCCGCAGGCTGACGGGAACGAGAGGATAGCCTGATCACTGCAGGCCCATCGATCAAATCCTTGCATCGCTCCCATCATCGCTCGTCACCGCCTGGGCACGCGGACCCTGATCGCCTCCTCCTCCGCCTCCTCGACGAATTCCGCGACCGAGCGCTGGCAGCCCCAGCCGGCAAGGATGTCGTCGGTGTCGTCGGCGACGAAAAAGCGCGCCGCTTCGCGCTCGTAGCCGTCGGCGAGCAACTGCTCGTACTCGGTGTGAACGTGGCGGATATGACTGCCGAGCGCCAGCCAGAGCGCGGTCGAAGGCGGAAGATCCTTCATGTGCCGGCGCTCGGCCAGCGTCACCACCGCCTCGGCGTCCGACAGGGGAATGCCGGGCGCGAGCGCACGAAGCGCCTTGCGGATCGACTGCTGCCGTTTCGTCCCCGTCATCTTGCCAGATGTCTCTTTTCTCAGCGTGTGATCAAGCCGCGATATGCTTGCAAAGCTATACAGACACGCTCATCTTGCTGATCGGCTAGATGGATGGTGCGGCGATGACGAAGAAGAGCAAACACGTCATTCACGGACTCAACGGCGGCTGGAACGTGATCCAATCCGGCTCGACCCGCGCCTTGCGCAATTTCGATTCAGAGCAGGAGGCCGTCCGCTACGGGCGAGGTCTGGCAAAGCGCGACAACGTTGCGCTCTACATCCATCGTGCGGATGGCTCGGTGCGTGCGAAGACCGATTATAGCGGGCAGCAGGCGATGAGCCGAGCCAGTTGAAGCGCTCTGACGTGTCGTTCGAGCGGAACGTCTTCATCAACTGTCCATTCGACGACGCCTATCTGCCACTGCTCCAACCGCTCCTGTTCTGCGTCCTCGATCTCGACCTCGAACCACGCATCTCTCTGGAGCGGCTGGACTCAGGGGAAGCGAGAATCGAGAAGATCATCGCGCTGATTGAAGAGTCGAAATTCGCGATCCACGATCTGTCGCGTCTGCAGGCTGAACGGGTCGGCGAGTTCTTTCGTCTGAACATGCCTTTCGAGCTCGGGCTCGATGTCGGCTGCAGGCGCTTTCGAGGCGGCCGATGGGCCGACAAACGCTGTCTGATTCTTGAGGCGGAGCGCTACCGTTATCAAGCCGCGCTTTCCGATCTGTCGAACTCAGACATTGCCGTCCATGGCAATCAGCCGATCAACCTGCTGCGAGTGGTGCGAAACTGGTTGACGAGCCATGTCGGATTCGAAGCGCCGGGTCCCGCTCATATCTGGGCGCGCTTCAACGACTTCATGGCCTGGAATAGTGACGCGCTGCGGGCTCGTGGCTTCTCGGACCACGACATACGCAATCTTCCGATAGACGAATTGCTTTCCTGCATGCGCCGGTGGAGAGCGAGCGCAAGCTGACCCCTTCCGTTGCGCGGATGCCACACCTATCTCAGATGGCGAGAGGTGGCCCATCTGGGAGCCTCGCGATCGGACAGGCAGCCGGACCAGCGTCGCCACGGGGCGCACCGGCGGGCGGAGTGCAAAGACCATGAACATCGAGAAATACACCGACAGGGCAAAAGGTTTCCTGCAGGCCGCTCAGACGATCCCGCTGCGCGAGGGCCACCAGCAGTTCACGCCGGAGCATCTGCTCAAGGCGCTGCTCGACGACGGCGAGGGCATGGCGGCGGGCCTGATCGACCGCGCGGGCGGTCAGTCGCGGCTGGCGCTGCAACTCACCGATACCGCGCTCGCCCGCCTGCCCAACGTTTCCGGCAGCGGCGCGTCTGGCCCCAGCCTGACGCCGGGACTGGCGCGCGTCTTCGCCACGGCCGAAAAGGCCGCCGACAAGGCGGGCGACTCGTTCGTCACGGTCGAGCGGCTTCTGCTCGCGCTGGCGATCGAGAAGGAGACCGAGGCCGGCAAGGCGCTCAGCAAGGCCGGCGTCAGTCCGCAATCCCTCAACACCGCGATCGAGGCGATCCGCAAGGGCCGCACCGCCGATTCGGCCAGCGCCGAGCAGGCCTATGACGCGCTGAAGAAATACGCCCGCGACCTGACGGCAGCCGCCCGCGACGGCAAGCTCGACCCCGTCATCGGCCGCGACGAGGAGATACGCCGCACCATCCAGGTGCTCTCGCGCCGGACCAAGAACAACCCCGTCCTGATCGGCGAGCCCGGCGTCGGCAAGACCGCCATCGCCGAGGGGCTGGCGTTGCGCATCGTCAATGGCGACGTGCCCGAAAGCCTGAAGGACAAGGAGCTGCTGGCGCTCGACATGGGCTCGCTGATCGCGGGCGCGAAATATCGCGGCGAGTTCGAGGAGCGATTGAAGGCGGTGCTGAACGAGGTCTCCGCGGCCAATGGCGGCGTGATCCTGTTCATCGACGAGATGCACACGCTCGTCGGCGCCGGCAAGACCGACGGCGCGATGGACGCCTCGAACCTGCTCAAGCCCGCGCTGGCGCGCGGCGACTTGCACTGCATCGGCGCGACCACGCTCGACGAGTATCGCAAGTATGTCGAGAAGGACGCAGCTCTCGCCCGTCGCTTCCAGCCGGTCTTCGTGGCCGAACCCTCGGTCGAGGATACGATCTCGATCCTGCGGGGCTTGAAGGAGAAATATGAGCAGCACCACCGCGTCCGCATCACGGATTCGGCGCTGGTTTCGGCGACGACCCTGTCGAACCGCTACATCACCGACCGCTTCCTGCCCGACAAGGCGATCGACCTGATCGACGAGGCCTCGGCGCGGCTGCGCATGCAGGTCGATTCCAAGCCCGAGGAGCTGGATTCGATCGACCGCGAGATCGTGCGGCTGAAGATCGAGCAGGAGGCGCTGAAGAAGGAGAGCGATGCCGGCTCGAAGGAGCGGCTGAAGCGGCTCGAATCCGAGCTTGCCGATCTCGAGACACGCTCTGCCGCGATCACCGCGCGCTGGAAAGCCGAGAAGGACAAGCTCGGCGCAGCCGCCGAGATCAAGACGAAGCTCGACAATGCCCGCACCGAACTGGCGCAGGCGCAGCGCAAGGGCGAGTACCAGCGCGCGGGCGAACTCGCCTATGGCGAGATCCCGCAACTGGAGAAGACGCTGGCCGAGATCGAGGCGATCGGCGACAGCTCGGGCATGGTCGAGGAGGCGGTGACGCCCGACCATGTCGCGCAGGTCGTCAGCCGCTGGACCGGCGTGCCGGTCGACCGGATGCTGCAGGGCGAGAAGGACAAGCTCCTGAAGATGGAGGACACGCTGGCCGCCCGCGTCGTCGGCCAGCGCGAAGCTGTCGAGGCGGTCTCGACGGCCGTGCGGAGGGCGCGCGCCGGCTTGCAGGACCCCAACCGCCCGATCGGGTCGTTCATGTTCCTCGGCCCCACCGGCGTCGGCAAGACCGAGCTGACCAAGGCGCTGGCCGCCTTCATGTTCGACGACGAGACCGCGATGGTGCGGCTCGACATGTCGGAATACATGGAGAAGCATTCGGTCTCCCGGCTGATCGGCGCGCCTCCGGGCTATGTCGGCTATGAGGAGGGCGGCGCCCTGACCGAGGCCGTGCGACGCCGGCCCTATCAGGTCGTGCTGTTCGACGAGATCGAGAAGGCGCACCCCGACGTCTTCAACGTGCTGCTGCAGGTGCTCGACGACGGGCGGCTGACCGACGGTCAGGGCCGCACGGTCGATTTCCGCAACGTGCTGATCATCATGACCTCGAACCTCGGCTCCGAGTATCTGGTGAACCAGCCCGAAGGGCAGGATTCCGACGAGGTCCGCGACGAGGTGATGGCCGTGGTGCGGCAGGCCTTCCGGCCGGAGTTCATCAACCGGGTCGACGACATCATCCTGTTCCACCGCCTGCAGCGGGCCGATATGGGCGCGATCGTCGATATCCAGATGGTCCGGCTGGCGCGGCTTCTGGCCGACCGCAAGATCGTGCTGGAGCTGTCCGACGCCGCGCGCGAATGGCTCGCCGCCAAGGGCTACGACCCGGCATACGGCGCGCGCCCGCTGAAGCGCGTGATCCAGAAATCGGTGCAGGATCCGCTGGCGGAATTGCTGCTCGCCGGCAAGATTGGCGATGGCGAGACCGTGCCGGTCACGGTCGGCCCGACCAGCCTGATGCTGGGCGACGTCGCAGCCGTGAAGGAGAAGCGGCCGGTGGGCGTGGCGCTGAATTGATCTTCCAAGCCTCAGGCCCGGCCGGCGCGGCATGCGCAGCCCGCGCGGGATCGCGCTCCTCCCTTCCCCCCTGGTGGGGAAGGGTATGGGGATGTGGGCGTTCCGCCTGGTGAGCGCTCGCCCGGTCGTTCGCCCCACCCCTGCCCCTCCCCACAAGGGGGAGAGGTTTGCGTCAGCGCTTCCGCAGGACTTATCCCCGCTTCAGCAGAAACACCGCCTGCGCGCCGAACAGGTTCCACAGCCACCACGGCGCGGCGACGCCGACCTTTCCGCCCGCGCCGTTGAGCGCCACCGCGCGTTCGCGCTCCGCGCCGACCGCGTCGCAGAGCGCGACGAAATCGCGGATCGTGCAGAAATGGATGTTGGGCGTATCCCACCAGTCATAGGGCAGCGAGTCCGTCACCGGCATGCGACCCCTGAAAAAGACCTGGGAGCGCATGCGCCAGTGCCCGAAATTCGGGAAGGAGACGATGGCGCGCCGCCCGATCCTGAGCATGTGCTCCAGCACGAGGCGGGGATTGCGCGTCGCCTGGATGGTCTGGGACAGGATGACGTAGTCGAAGCTGTCATCGGGGTAGTCGGCGAGGTCGGTGTCGGCGTCGCCCTGGATGACCGACAGCCCGCGCGCGACGCAGCCGGCGACGCCCTCGCGCGACAATTCGATGCCGCGCGCATCGACGTTCCGGGTCTCGGCCAGCAGCGCCAGCAGCTCGCCGTCGCCGCAGCCGACATCGAGCACGCGCGAGCCCGGCGTCACCATCTCGGCGACGAGCTTCAGGTCGATGCGGGAGGTGTGGTGGTCGGGAAGGGTCATCAAATCCCCCTCGCCCGTGCCGCCGCGCCGATGAAGCCGCGCGTCGTGGCGAAAAGGTTGGGCTCCTCCAGCAGGAAGGCGTCGTGGCCCTTGTCGCTTTCGAGCTCGACGAAGGAGACCGAAGCGCCGGCCGCGTTCAGCGCATGCACGATGGCGCGCGAATCCGAGGTCGGGAACAGCCAGTCTGAGGTGAAGGAGGCGACGCAGAAGCGCGTCTTCGTGCCCGCGAAAGCCTTGGCCAGTACGCCGTCATGGTCGGCGGCGAGGTCGAAATAGTCCATGGCGCGGGTGACGTAGAGATAGGAATTGGCGTCGAATCGCTCGACGAAGGAGACGCCCTGATGGCGCAGATAGCTTTCCACCTGAAAATCGGCGTCGAAGGAGAAGGTCGGCGCCGCGCGGTCCTGTAGCTTGCGGCCGAATTTGCGGTGCAGCGCTGGCTCCGAGAGATAGGTGATGTGCGCGCCCATGCGGGCGACCGACAGACCCTTGGAGGGTCGCGTGCCCTCCTCCAGATAGCGCCCGCCGCGCCAGTCGGGGTCGGCCATCACCGCCTGCCGGCCAACCTCGTGGAAGGCGATGTTCTGGGCCGAATGCTTGGCTCCCGTCGCCAGCGGCAGCGCCGAGAAGACGCGCTCGGGATAGCTCGCCGCCCATTGCAGCACCTGCATGCCGCCCATCGAGCCGCCGACGACGGCGAAGAGGCTCTCGATGCCCAGCGCATCCATCAGCAGCGCCTGGGCCCGCACCATGTCGCGGATGGTCACCATCGGGAAGGCGAGGCCCCAAGGCTTGCCGGTCTCCGGGTTGGTCGAGGCCGGGCCCGTGGTGCCGGTGCAGCCGCCGATGACGTTGGCGCAGATCACGAAGAAACGGTCGGTGTCGATCGGCTTGCCCGGCCCGATCATCGCCGTCCACCAGCCGCCCTTGCCGGTGATCGGGTTACGGCTCGCAACATGCTGGTCGCCGGTCAAAGCGTGGCAGACGAGGACGGCGTTCGAGCGGGCCGCGTTGAGTTCGCCATAAGTCTGGTAGGCGATCTGCCACTGGTCGAGCCTGACGCCGCAATCCATCGCCAGCGGCGTCTCCGGTCCGAAGCGCGCGACGTGGCTGGACGGCTCGTTGGCCTCCTTCAGCGGGTCGGCCAGGCTCAGGGAGAGATCGCTCATCACGTCCGCTTTGACAGCAACGATTTGTCTTGCCGGTCGGCTTGTTCGGAAAATCGAACCTGATCGATGCCGTCTGCGCGCGCGCCTGTCAACGCGCGGATGCGTGAGGCGGCTTTGCCAAGTCTCGAAGCGCCCGCTAAGAGACGCGCGAACCCGCCAAGATCACATCATGACCCAAGCCGCCCCCACCACACTCGCCGATCTGCGCGCCGGGATCGACCGCATCGACAGCGAGATGCATGCGCTGCTGATGGAGCGATCCTCGATCATCGAGACGCTGATCGCGGTCAAGAAGACGCAGGTCTCGGGCTCGGCCTTCCGGCCCGGCCGCGAGGCCGACATGATGAAGCGCCTGGCGCTGCGCCACGAAGGCCTGCTGCCGCTCGACACGATCGAGGGCATCTGGCGCATCATCATCGCGACCTTCACCTATGTGCAGGCGAATTATGCGGTGCATGCCGACGTATCGGGCGGCGATGCGGCGATGCGCGATTCCGCCCGCTTCCATTTCGGCTTCACCGTGCCCTTCGTCACCCATGAGGACGCCCGCGCCGTGATCCGCGCGGTGGCGGATTCGGCCGGCGATCTCGGCATCTTCCGGATGGACCAGGGCGCCAGCGCCGGAATCTGGTGGCGCGAGCTGATCGGACCCGATACCCCCAAGATCATCGCCCGACTGCCCTTCATCGAGCGGCCGGACCACCCCGCCGGCACGCCGGTCTACTGCATCGCCAAGCCGCTCGCGGATGCGGCGGTGCGCGAGATCGTGCTCTATGCAGCGCGCGTCGAGCGCTGGTCGGACAGCCTTCGCGCCGGCCTCGCCAGGCATCTCGCCGAGGTCTCCGCCAGCGCGGCGGATGGCTCGCATCTCTCGCTGCTGGTCGCGGCGTCGGGCGAGGCCGACCAGAGCGCGATCCGCAAGGCGCTCGAGCCGGCGGGCCTGAGCGACTTTTCCGAGATCGGCAGCCACGCCGCGCGCTTCTCCGTCAAATCCGTCCGCTCGTGAATCGTTTCATGTATCTTTCCTGAACCACCGCCGTCATCCCGGACGCAGCGAAGCGGAGCTCCGGGATCCATCGTAAAGCGCGACAGTGCTCGATGATGGATCCCGGATCGGCGCGGCTTCGCCGCTTGTCCGGGATGACGGCGGAGGGAAGCGAACCGAAAGCCAGACCCATGACCACCGCAGCCTCCCGCCCCCTGCCCCGCCCCGGCGTCCTCGACATCGAGGCCTATATGCCCGGCAAATCCGCGGCGCCCGCCGGCGTGAAGCTGCACAAGCTCTCATCCAACGAGACGCCGCTGGGCCCCAGCCCCAAGGCGGTCGCAGCCTTCAGCGGGCTCGCGGCCAAGCTGGAACTCTATCCCGATGGGTCTTCCACCAAGCTGCGCGAGGCGATCGCCGGCCGCTACGGCCTCGACGCAGGCCGCATCATCTGCGGCAATGGATCGGACGAACTGCTCGAGCTGATCACCAAGGCCTATCTCGGCCCCGGCGATGAGGGCGTCTTCACCGAGCACGGTTTTCTGGTCTACCGGATCGCGATCATGGCGGCCGGGGGCAAGCCGGTCGTCGTGCCGGAGACGAACTTCACCGCCGATATCGACGCGATCCTGGCGGCGGTGACGCCGAAGACGAAAATCGTCTTCCTCGCCAACCCCAACAACCCGACCGGGACCTATATCCCGTTCGACGAGGTCAAACGGCTGCAGGCCGGGCTGCCTGCGCATGTGCTGCTCGTGCTCGATGCGGCCTATGCCGAATATGTCCGCCGCAACGACTATGCGTCCGGGCTCGAACTGGTCGCGACCTGCGACAATGTCGTGATGACGCGGACCTTCTCGAAAATCTACGGGCTGGCGAACCTGCGGCTCGGCTGGCTCTACGGGCCGGCTCATCTCGTCGATGCGCTGAACCGCATCAGGGGGCCGTTCAACGTCAACGGCGCAGCGATCGAGGCGGGAGCCGCCGCCATCGCCGACGAGGCCCATGTCGCCAGCGCGATCGAGCACAATGACCGCTGGCTCGCCTGGACGACGACGGAGCTGGAAAAGCTCGGCCTGAGCGTCACCCCCTCGGTCGGCAATTTCGTGCTGATCCATTTCCCGCAGACGCCGGGCTGCACCGCGAAGGAGGCCGACGCCTTCCTGACCCAACGCGGGCTGATCCTGCGCGGCGTCGGGGCCTATGGCCTGCCGGGCGCGTTGCGCATGACCATCGGCGGCGAGGAGGCCAACCGCCTCGTTGTGGCTGCGCTGGCGGAATTTCTGAAAGCCAAGCCATGACGACGCCTGCCGCACATCCTGCCGACAGTTTTGCGACGCGGCGCGAGGAGCCCGTTTTCGGGCGGCTCGCCATCATCGGCATCGGACTGATCGGATCCTCGATCGCCCATGCCGCAAAAGCCTTCAATCTCGCCGGCGAGATCGTGCTGGCCGACCGCGACGAGGCCGTGCGCCAGCGCGCCCGCGAACTTGGGCTTGGCCACAGGATAGCCGACACCGCGGCCGAGGCCGCGCGCGACGCCGACCACATCATCCTGTGCGTGCCGGTCGGGGCCTGCGGCGCGGTCGCAGCCGAGATCGCAGCCAGCCTGAAGCCGGGCGCGATCCTCTCGGATGTCGGCTCGGTCAAGAACGCCGTGGTCGAGGCGGTGGCGCCGCATCTGCCGCAAGGCGTGCATTTCATTCCGGCCCATCCGGTCGCGGGCACCGAGAACTCCGGTCCCGACGCCGGCTTCTCCAGCCTGTTCCTCGACCGCTGGTGCATCCTGACGCCGCCGGACGGGGCGGACGAAACCGCCGTTACGCGCACGCGCCAGCTCTGGGAGGGCATGGGCGCGATCGTCGAGGTGATGACGCCGCAGCACCACGACCTCGTGCTCGGCATCACCAGCCATCTGCCGCATCTGATCGCCTACACCATCGTCGGCACGGCCGAGGATCTGGCGGCGGTGACGCAGTCGGAGGTGATCAAGTTCTCGGCCGGCGGCTTTCGCGATTTCACCCGCATCGCGGCCTCCGACCCGACGATGTGGCGCGACGTTTTCCTGCACAACAAGGACGCAGTGCTGGAGATGCTCGGCCGCTTCAGCGAGGATTTGTCGCTGCTCACCCGTGCTATCCGCTATGGCGACGGCGAGACGCTGCACAGGCACTTCACCCGGACGCGCGCGATCAGGCGCGGCATCGTCGCGCTCGGCCAGGAAAAGCCCGAGACGGAGAAGCTCAGGAAATCGTAGCCGGGCGCGCACGGAACCCGAGTTCGCCTTGCCAAGAATCGGCGCGGCTGGTAGAGCCTGCCCGCGTCGCCGCTTTAGCTCAGCTGGTAGAGCACCTCATTCGTAATGAGGGGGTCGGGGGTTCGAATCCCTCAAGCGGCACCACTCCCACATTCCGAGACGTCCGCAACCGCCCGAAAAGGGCGGTTTTTTGTTGGTTTTAGTGGGCTTTGCCTTCACTGAAAGCCGGCAGCGTTCATTGACAGCCGCCCGGATTGTTGGCCTTTTTGTTGGCCTAACCAACAAGGCCAACAAGGCGAGGCCAACAAATGCCGCTCTCCGACGTTGCGATCTGATGGCGGTCAAGAAGCTCTTCAAATTCCTGATCGGCCGGATCGGGTATCGGCGGATGATCGCCAGCGACCTGGAGTATTTCAATCTCACGGCCGGCGAAGCCCGGATCGCGACCGCGAGGCGCGCAGCCGGACGCCCCGTGCCGAGCCTCGCCATGATCCGGCGCGTCGTCGAGCGCATGCCGAGCGGCACCGATATCGAAAAGCGGGACCGTGCGCTGATTGCCTTCGCCATCCTGTCGGGAGCGCGCGACAACGCCATCGCCAGCTTCCGCCTGAAGCATGTCGGCGCGGCCGCCATGACGGTCGTCCATGAGCCGCGCGAGGGCGTACGGACGAAATTCAGCAAGAGCTACCAGACTTGGTTCTTTCCTGTCGGCGACGACCTCATCGCCATCATTGCGGCATGGACGACGCATCTTTCGGAGAGGCTGCTGTTCTCGTCCGATGACCCGCTATTCCCGGCAACTGCGATCGGCCTCGACGCCGCCGGCAGCTTCGCGCCTACGGGGCTCGCGCGCCGGTTCTGGTCGGACGCCGAACCAATCCGCCGCATCTTTCGCCAAGCCTTCACGGCGGCGGGACTTCCGTATCACAACCCGCATTCCTTCCGCAGCACGCTCGGCGTCCTTGGTCAGACGCTTTGCCAGACGCCCGAGGAAATGAAGGCTTGGTCCCAAAACCTCGGCCATGAAGACGTGCTGACGACGCTGACGAGTTATGGCGCTGTTCCGGTGCAGCGCCAGGCCGACATTCTCGCTATTTTGCGGGACGGTCGGTCCCGCAATCGCGGCGCCATGTCCGACGAAGAAATCATCAAGGCTGCAGCCGAAGTCTGGCAGCGCCGCGCTTCCAGAGAATCAGCAGTTGACCCACCGAGGCCGTGAATATTTCTCGATAATGCCGCGGTCTCGCCAGTCTCGAAGGTCGAGAATAGCTATTCAGCGCCCGTCGGGCGTCTGCGTTCCCCAGAGCAGGTTCTTGACCTGATCGTAGTGGCGGCGGGCGTCGTAGTGCTCGGCGCGCAGCTTCAGCGTCTCGGCTGAGAGCTTGCCGACCGCCGAGAGC
>Ga0209902_100280_pt1 | contig 72014 bp, 71 predicted proteins | sample FECB27metaG_FD_188304 | JGI IMG/M metagenome (GOLD analysis project Ga0209902, IMG submission 188304) | Cyanobacterial communities from the Joint Genome Institute, California, USA - FECB-27 (SPAdes) (version 2) | ecosystem: Environmental > Aquatic > Thermal springs > Hot (42-90C) > Microbial mats... | reverse complement strand
CGCCGTAAAGGTGAAATCGTAATCGTTGGCTCGATTACTGATGATACCTCCAAGGAAGTTCTACGCATTCTTCGCAATGCCTGAGAAGCCTACACCATACCCGTTAGGGTTGGTGTAGGAGCGTCACTTAGCTTTAGCTAACTTTAGCTTTTAGCCCGAACTTTAGTTCAGGGCAGAATGTAGTGCGAAGAGGAAAATATATCAGCTATCTACCAGAGGTGAAGCGATGGTTAATCAAACATACACAGCCGATATCTTAGTCGTCGGAGGCGGTACTGGAGGAACCGCCGCCGCCATTCAAGCGGCGCGACGAGGGGCAAAAACTATCCTGGTGAGTGAATTTCCTTGGTTAGGGGGAATGCTAACCTCAGCCGGAGTATCTGCGCCGGATGGCAATGAATTAGAAGCTTTTCAAACAGGATTATGGGGTGCTTTTTTACGAGAATTGCAGCACCGACAGCCGGGAGGATTAGACAATAGTTGGGTCAGCTTTTTTAGTTATGATCCGCGTATTGGGGCACAGATTTTTGCAGATTGGGTGCAGAAATTGCCCAACCTGCTTTGGATTACAGGACAAGTGCCGTTAGAAGTTTTCCGCCAAGGAAACTGCGTAACTGGCGTTCGATTTGCAAATTTTGCAGTCAAAGCCAAGGTGACTCTAGACGCGACAGAATTGGGAGATTTGCTAGCTTTTGCGCAGGTGCCATTACGTTGGAGCTGGGAATTGCAGTCTGAGTGGAGAGAACCCAGTGCCCCAGCGAAGCTTGACTATATCACACAAAGATATCCAGTGCAAGCCCCCACTTGGGTTGTGATCATGCAAGATTTTGGTGAAGCGATCGCCCCAGAAATTCCCGCCGCACCAAATGAAGATCCATCACAGTTTGCTGGTGCCTGGGATGGCTACGGTGCAGAACAGTTTTTGAATTACGGTCGCTTGCCAGGAGGTCTATTTATGATTAACTGGCCCATTCGTGGCAATGACTACGGCAAAGACTTGGGGCGATTGATAGAAACAGAAGAAACACGGCGCGAATTTCTTCAAGAATGCCGGTGGCACAGCCAAAATTTTGCCCGTTTTATCCAAAACCAACTTGGTCGTCGCTACGGTTTAGCACCAGGTATCTTCCCCCACTCTCCCTCATCTGCCTCATGCTCCTCATCCCCCTCCGAACCCTCCGAACCCTCATCCCCCTCATCCCCCTACTCCTCCTTCGCCCTTCATCCCTACTACCGGGAAAGCCGCCGCTTGGTAGGACTCACTACTGTGCGAGAACAGGATATTTTGCCAATGTCTGGAGGTATAGTTGCATCTTTGAATGAAGATGCAATTGCTATTGGTAACTATCCCAACGATCACCATTATCCGGGTGTCGAGTTTCAGGTTTCACCTAAATCTATCCTCTGGGGAGGACGGAGGACGGGAACTCCTTTCACAATTCCCTACCGTTGTTTAATTCCTACAGAAATAGATGGTTTACTAGTGTGCGAAAAGAACATTTCTGTCTCCCATATTGCTAATGGAGCAACTAGATTGCAACCTGTAGTCATGGGTATCGGTCAAGCTGCGGGAATGGCTGCTGCTATCTGTATTGAATTGAATTTAAGCCCTCGCAATTTACCTGTGAGAGTTCTTCAAGAAGCTTTATTGAAAGATAAATATGCGCCTGCAGGAATTATTCCATTATTGAATATGCTACCAAACTCTCCGGATTGGCTCCACTGGCAATTGTATTATTTAGATAACCCAGAAGCATATCCAGTTAATGGCAATTGTCCTTTGTCATCGCCTCCTCAATATTATTACATTGGTGGCGATAGTCTAACTGTAAGGGAGACTTCTTGTTTCCAGGGCATCTTTTACCAAAAAGCTGAGCAAGATTACAAATTCACTATCACTGCGCCAAGTAAATACAAGGGGCAAACTTGGCAGATTGTGACTTTGCGATCGCACATACACGAGCAGTTGCAAACTTTTTGTGATCAGCAACTGCTCACAATTTGCGGTCGAATCAATCACGCTCTCAATTGCTTGATAATTGAAAATCTCAGCAGATGAGCAAATTTTGTGCAGTAAAAAAAAATACTATTTGCTAAATTATCCGGATGCAGTAAAGGAAACTCAGTATCAGTGAAATGGAGAGTTCAAAAATAGACATTTGCTATGCGTGCTGCCATTTCATTTTTAATCACAGGATTGTTATTTGGCTCCTTAGCTGCTAACAGCCAAGTACCTGGTATACACTTGTCCAACTCAGGCTCACAACAGTTGATGTCGGCAAAAGGTAATACCAAAAAGTCTACTAGCAGCCCCTATCGTGGTAGTGGGCGCGACAAAGACAAATTGATGGAATATGTCGAGAGTACACCTCCTGCTGTTTAACAACTCGAAGTTCTAGCTATTTGTTGGGGTGGCAATCGTCTTGTAGCAAGGAAATCAAAGTCCCATAACCCAGGGTGTTATATGTAACACTCATGCAACGCCATTCTTAGCAGAGATGTAACACTAAAAATACAACAAAGCTAAGCAATAGCTCGGTATTTCATCCGTAAGCTTCTGTATACCAACTCAGTTGTCAACCCTTGCATCGGAATGCGAAGCAAGTTAGTTGCCTGTTTTGCAAGCATTAAGAGCTACTTAAATAGCAGGAAATTCAAAGATTGCAACCTTCAAGTTATCTCTTGAAAAGGTGTTATACCATTTCACGCTCAGGCTTGATACAAATGATTGGTCTCTAATTCTTTCCCCCTGCCCCCTGCCCCCTACCCCCTGCTGCCCACCATGTTCTAACCTTAAAGTGAAAAGGTGTTACTAGGGCTGTTGCAGCTATAGCCCATGTGGTTCAGGTATTATGACTATCAAGAAATTTGTGACCGTACTGCAACCTGTCCAAAGGAAAGGTTGTAGGCGCACGGGCTGATAGAAGCGAAACTCCACTCAGATTTGGGGTAGCTGTTTTCGCTAACGCATGAAACAGCTTTTTGGTTGAATTTTGCTAAAAAAATAGGGTGGACATTGCCCACCCTATTTATAGAACACGTGTCTTGCCTGTTCTACACCGTCGTTTTCTGGCGGTTATTTTGCATCCCTTTCAAACCGTTAAGGAACATTGGCACAAACCTTTCCATCAATGCCTGGGGGTCTCGCTTCCAAACTCGCTGAACGACATCAATGCGAGTCATTTGCAAATCTGGCGCTAGCAGAGTTTGCGGTAAGCGCTCCATCAGGTATTGGGGACGTTCCCAAACAGGCATCGTGTTTGCCACTTCTAGCAGGTTGGCAACTCTACGCAGTTCTGCACCCAAGGTGATATCCATACCTGCTTCAAAGGCTGCTTGTTCAATAGCAGCGTATTTCCGCTTTGCTTGCTCAACCTTTTGCCGATGTTCTGGACTTTTATCTGCTAACTGCGCCAACCAACGATTACCCCAGCGAACGTGTCCTGCTTCCTCAGGCAGGATTTTTTCAATCGTTTCGCGGATTTTGATGTTTTCTTCGGTTTGCGGCGCTTGCTTTAGGGCGTAAATATGTGCCGAGAAATACTCACAGCCCCGTTTTTCGGTGACGTTAATTCCAGCAAGTAACGAAATTAAAAAATCGTCGAGGTCTTTGGTAGGGTCTTTTTGTTCGCGGTCTATTAGCCTTTCAAACTCGTCAATATAGGAAGACCCTGGAGGCGTTCCCACTTTCGCTCCCAGTTCCACTAACAGATCAGTCAGCCACATGGCATGACGGGCTTCATCTGAAATATGGTGAGACAAATCCCGTACTAGCTCCGGTGGCTGTCCATCGAGTTCTTCAATGATTTCAGTGAGGTCTTTGCAACTGCGTTGCTCGGCGTAGCGGTAGCGGTTGAGAGTGATCAGGTGGAGTTCGCGATCGCCGAAGGCGGGTGCTCTGCACCATCGCTGACAACCTGTTTCAAGATGTCCCTTGCGCCTATAGCGTTCTGAAATTTGCGTGGGTAGGCAACAGCCATAACTTTTTATGAGAGTTATGTTAACTAGTATTAATATTAGCTGACTTTTTTGTTGCTACCGTAGCGTTTCTTTACATCAAGCAGGCTTTCGAGCAATGAGATACTTGCTCATAAAGTGAACTTGCATATCAATATTTTCAAAGCCTGCTTTCTCTAAACGCTCTACCAAATCATCAGTCGTGTAATGTTTGTAGTAAGGTTCATGGAAAGTTTCCTGGAAGTTTTCCATTAAAGGCTCCATTTCAGGTGAATCGCTCATTTGAATAGAGTCGCAAATAATAAACATTCCCCCTGGTTTGGTCACCCGGTAACATTGCTCTATGACTTGTTGACGTGCTGCTGCGGGTAGCTCATGGAAGAGGAAAACTGAAGTCACAGCATGGAAATAGTTATCCAAGTAGGGTAACTCTTCCGCATTTGCTTGTAAAAGTTGCGGTAATTCTCCTGGAATTTGGGATAAGAGTTCATTTGCTTTACGCAAATAAGTTGGTGACAAATCTGTCCCAAACAGAGATGCTTGAGGTAAAGCTGCTCGAATCAACTTTAAAGTACGACCAGTTCCACAAGCGACATCTAGTATACGTACTTGGCGTGGTGGCACATCACTAAAAACTTTTAACCCTTCTTTGAGAGGAGCCAGAATGCGCCGCCGCATTGGATCAGCTGAACCACCAAACAGAAGTTCCACCTGCAAGTCATACAGATTGGCTGATAATTCACTCAAGTAGCCATCTGTTTGGTGATGGAAGTTCTGCACGTAGTAGCTGGGATAACCCTCAATGTCCACATTGGAGGAAAACTGTTGATATTTCTTTTGGTTAGCCCGCTCCCAGATTTGCGGTAAATCTAGCCACACGACTGGATAGTAGCGGAAAAACTCTTCCCAAGGGTTATCAAACAGTACACTTGTGGGATACACACCCCGCTCAGCGTCCTGCCAATCAACTTCCAGCAGATTATTCAGCCTTTGTTGAAGTTTGGGTAAAATCTCAGTTGGTATAGGTTTGGTCTGGTGCTGACTAGGAGAGATGATGTTCATCAACCGCGTACTTAATATTTTGTGAGCCAGACCAAAGTAATTTTTGCCCTGTTGGAAAGTCTGATAAGTCAGCTTCGTTAAAGTGTCAGACATGAGAATCGCTTAAGCTTTTGTTACGTTCTTCTCTACAAATTTAATAATTATAACTAAAGAATCATGAATCTTAAGAAAGGTTTATGTAATAAAGCGAAACCAATCTTGAGAAAGATGTAACAAAAAAGCAGGATTTATGGGGTTCTCTCCTGTGCCCCCAACTCCGGTTCTCCTCCGCTTCTTCGATGACCCCTTACCCCTCCGGGCTACCTTCGCTTGAGCCCGGAGGCGCACGCGGTTTCTGGTGGCATCTCGGCTCAATGCCCTTCAGGGTCACGACCCCGTTAACCGAACGGTATTGGAAGCGCCCGTACCCTAAAGGCAAACCGCTCGGCGTCTATAGACTTCTCTTCATCTCCCCACGTCTTTTTGTTAAGTTTTATTAAAGCAAACTATTCCGTAACTTTAGATACAGAATTTCTGCTATATTAGAATCAATTAAGTCAGCTAATCTTAACATTACAAAAAAAATTACGGAGGATCTTACTATGTCTACTCAAGAAAAAGCTCGTGCTTTAATGATGCGTCATTATCAGATCATCAAAAATCGTCAACAATCGATGCTAGAGCGTACTGGTGAGGAAATAGGTCTTCCCGGAGAGGTCTCTCATTACTGGAACCCTACCCAAGGGAAAATCGACCCTACCGCTCGCATGACTTACGATCGCAGCAATGCGGCTATGAGCTAGGTGTCAAGATTGTTGAATTTTGTACAGATGCGATATATCGCGTCTCTACACCAAAAAAAGCCACCCAGGGCGGGTGGCTTTAGTTATGGTCTCAAAATGCTCTCAAATAGCGTTCTTAATTAAGCATCGTAATAGAGGGCAAATTCGTAGGGATGAGGACGCAACCGCATCGGGTTGACTTCGTTATCTAGCTTGTAGGAAATCCAAGTTTGAATGAAGTCTTCGGTGAACACGCCTGGTTCTGTCAAGAAGGCGTGGTCATTCTCCAGTGCTTCCAACGCTAACTCTAGAGAACCTGGAGTTGAAGGAACTTTCGCCAGTTCTTCTGGAGAGAGTTCATAGATATTCTTATCCAGAGGTTGACCTGGGTCAATTTTGTTCTTAATACCATCTAAACCAGCGCACAGCATCGCAGCAAATGCTAGGTAGGGGTTAGAAGTCGCATCAGGACACCGGAACTCCAACCGCTTGGCTTTGGGGTTAGTACCAGACAAAGGAATACGGATAGAAGCAGAACGGTTCCCTTGGGAGTAAGCCAAGTTTACAGGTGCTTCATAACCAGGTACTAAGCGCTTGTAAGAGTTGGTGGTGGGGTTGGTGAGTGCCAAGAGTGCTGGTGCATGCTTGAGGATACCGCCAATGTAGTGCAACGCCATGTCACTCAAGCCAGCGTATTTGTCGCCAGCAAACAGCGGTTGACCATCTTTCCAAATGGACTGGTGAGTGTGCATCCCGGAACCGTTATCGCCAAAGATGGGCTTGGGCATAAAGGTGACGGTTTTGCTGTACTTTTTGGCTACGTTTTTGATGACATATTTGTAAGTCAACAGCCAGTCGGCTGCTTCAATCAACTTACCAAAACGGAAGCCCAATTCGCACTGTCCACCAGTGGCTACTTCGTGGTGCTGCTTTTCAATGGGTACGCCGCACTCTGCCATTGTCAGCAGCATTTCTGTACGAATATCCTGGAAAGTATCAGTAGGGGGAACTGGGAAGTAACCCTGTTTGTAGGCTGGTTTGTTACCCAGGTTAGGACCTTCTTCTCTACCAGAATTCCAACGACCTTCAACTGAGTCTACGTAGTAGTAGCCTTGGTGCGCAGTTTGGTCAAAGCGGACATCATCAAAGATGAAAAACTCGGCTTCAGGACCAAAGAAAGCTGTATCACCAATGCCTGTGGAAACCAGATAATCTACTGCTTTTTGGGCAATAACGCGGGGACAACGGTTGTACCATTCACCTGTCCGTGGTTCCTTGATGCTACAGATGATACTCAGAGTTGGCTCTTTCATGAAAGGATCGATCCAGGCAGTGTTGGGATCGAGTACCATCGCCATGTCTGATTCATTGATGGCTTTCCAACCCCGGATACTAGAACCGTCGAAAGGTACGCCGTCTGTGAAGGAAGTTTCATCGATTTGGTTATGGTAAACCGTGAGGTGCTGCCAGGTTCCTGGCGTATCGATGAATTTCAGATCGATCATCTGAATGTTATTGTCCTGAATTCGCTTCAGAACTTCTTGTGGGGTTGTCATGGTTACTCCTTATCTGCCGATTTATTCATAGTAAAACCAGAGTGTTCAAAGCATGCTGACCCGGCTTGTAAATCCAAATCCACGAGACACCTAGAATATCGTAAGGATTTAAAATTGGAGTATTTTGTATTGGTTGTAACAAAATATCAGTTTGCAAGATTATGTTTAACCTTTCCTTAACTAGTTTTACAAAAGTAGACAGTTCATCTTGCGGGGGTCAACTTTAGCATAGAATCCTTAATTAGCGCTATAGATTGTTTTTGTGCTGGAGCTTCTTTGACAAGAGGCACTCTTAAATTGCAGCTTTGCTAAAAGCAGTCAGATTAATATCAAACCATAGAAAGGATTGATTAGGAGAAAAAGGAATGCGGGATGCAGTCACAAGTTTAATTAAGAATTATGACGTTGCGGGTCGGTATTTCGACAGGAACGCGCTGGACAGCCTCAAGTCTTACTTTGAAAGCGGTACGGCACGCGTGCAAGCAGCGGCGGCTATCAATTCAAATGCGGCGGCACTAGTTAAGCAGGCTGGTTCTAAGTTATTTGAAGAACAGCCGGAGTTAATTCGTCCTGGTGGGAATGCCTACACGACTCGTCGTTATGCGGCTTGTCTACGGGATATGGACTACTACCTGCGCTATGCTACCTATGCTCTTGTTGCCGGTAATACGGATGTGCTGGATGAGCGTGTGTTACAAGGGCTGCGCGAAACTTACAATTCTCTGGGAGTACCCATTGGTCCCACGGTTCGCGGTATCCAAATTATGAAGGATATTGTGAAGGAGCAAGTGGCTGCAGCAGGTGTTGCCAATACCAGCTTTGTAGATGAGCCGTTTGACTATATGACTAGAGAGTTGAGCGAACAAGATATCTAAGTTGCTCTGTTGGTTTTAAAATAAGGCGAGTTTCCTCAGGGAAGCTCGCTTTTTTTAGCTTAGACGGAAAGACGCGCCCCACACCGTACTCGAAGAGTCGGTGTCGGGATGAATAGCCGGACAAAAACGAGGCGTACCTCCGAACGGCAGGCGAATCACACGCCGGGGAACCCGTCCAACGCGCTGCCTCCCTATGCTGAGCGTCGGTCAACGCGGGAGTGGGGTACCCGAGTTTTTGTCAATCTCCGGGATTTTTAACGAGTCAATCATCTCGTCAATTACTTGAGTCATTGTCTTTTCTGTTAAAGCTGCATATAAGCGAAGTTTATTTAATCTTCTTTCAGATGTTCTAACTCTAATATACTTATCTTTCATTTTGTTTCCTCATGACTTCCTCGTAATGCTATGATACATAAAGTAGAGAGGTAATTAAAGTGTTGAAAGCAGTTAAGGTCAGACTATACCCAACAACTGAACAAGAAATAGCTTTAGCAAAATCTTTTTGTTGTGCAAGATGGTATTGGAATTATGCACTTAATGCTTGCATTCAACACAGAGCGTGAAACTGGAAAGTCATTAAAGCTGAGTGTATACAAGGCTTACCTTCCTCAACTTAAAGTAGAGCATCCTTGGTTGAAAGAGGATTGTTATTCGTCTGTCTTACAGTCTGTAGCAATCAACTTGAACAAGGCTTACACTAATTTTTTTGAGGGACGCGCTAAGCTTCCTAGATTTAAAGCGAAACACCATAGACAATCAATTCAATATCCTCAAAACGTAAAGATTGTGGGTGATTGTTTGGAAATTCCTAAGATTGGTGTTGTTAAAGCAGTCTTTCATAGACTAATTGAAGGAAAAATTAAAACGGTTACAATCAGTAAAACTCCAACAGATAAGTATTTTGCTTCAATATTATGTGAAGAAGAGGAGGCAGTGCGTTGGGCGGGTTCGCCGACTTGTAGCACCTGCCGTGGAGACGCAAGTAAAGTATCTAGCAACAAGACGCTTGGTATTGACTTGGGAATAAAAGATTTTGCTATTGTTCATGATGGGAGTGAGGTACAAAAATATTCAAACCCAGCATATCTGACGCGTCATGAGAAAAATCTAGCACGCAAGCAGAAAAAACTTGCCCGTAAAATTAAAGGAAGTAATTCAAGAAATAAATACAAGAAACTAGTAGCCAAGGTTCATGAACGAGTATCAAATTCCCGCCAAGATTTCTTGCATAAATTGAGCAGGAAGCTGGTAGACTTAGCCCACGTCATCATTGTAGAAAATCTCAATGTGTTTTGGGACTGGTACGGAATCGCAAGCTATCAAAAGCAATATCCGACGTGGGATGGGGAATGTTTGTTAACTTCCTAGACTACAAGTTGAAACGCTCATGTGGACAACTCGTAGAAATAGGAAGATTCTTTCCCAGTTCCAAAACGTGTTCATGCTGCGGCCATCTTCTTGATGAGTTAACGCTCGATATTCGTGAATGGAATTGTCCATCATGTGGCACTCATCATGACCGTGATGGTAATGCAGCATTGAACATCAGGAATGAAGGAATTCGGATATTATCTATGGGCGGAGGGAACCCCGTTCTTGTTGATGGAGGCTGTGTAAGACCACCTACCCGTAAGGGCAAGGGGCAACGGTCAATGAAATCAGAAGCCCACATCGTACCCGACAGGGTCGGTGTTGGGTAGTTCACTGGGAACTGCTAAGCTACTGGCTGCAGTAGAAAGGAAGGCACTCCATGAGTGATGAACGCTTTCTTTGCTGGGTACTGTGTTTATCCAAGCTTTGTTGAATAAGCTTTGTTGAATAAACGTCACCAGTATCACGCTCAGCCTAAAGTACCATTTTTAGCAACTTGCTGGCTGCTTACCCTACTTCTTGGTTAGTTCGTGGGGGAAGGAGATGGCGGTAACTCTATCTTCTTACTTGGCGGGGGACACGGTGACGTGTGCCTCCTTAGCCGACAAGATGCTGTTGGCAAATTGCTTTGAACCGTTTGAAAGCCTCATTATTTTGAGTTAAGAACAATTTCAACTTCCTGTTGCTCAATTTGTTGCTTCAGCCATTCAGAAAACAAGATTGAGAGAATTTTTGAGCGTAGCATTTCATCTAATTGTGGTAATATAATATCCTCAACAAAAATCAAATGGGCTCCCTGAGAGGTCACAATAGGTTTGATCATCTGGGGCGGGGTAGCTGCAAATACAGCGGCGGAAATTTCTGGTTTTAAATCTGTGCGACTCAGCACTCCTTTATATCCTCCAGCTCGGCGAGTTTCAGTATCTTGAATGTATTGGTGGGCGACCTCAGGAAAACTCATCTCACCTTCAGCAAGTGCATAGAAAAGTTCCATAGCAAAGTCAAAGTCGTCCAAGACCACTTCATACATAACCACCTGGGCATAATTGAGCTGGTGTTCCACAAAAAAAGGTTCAACTTTCTCGGCAAACAGATGTTGAGCCAATTTTGAGGAAATAACATTGGCATAAACCAATTCTTCAAACTCGTCTAAGGACAGACTATGTTTTTGTAGCCATGACCAAGTAGCATCAGCACTAGTCAGCTTGTTCATCAACCGCAAACCGTCTGCTGCTTGCTGAAGTTCTTCCGGCTCCACTTTAATACCAGCCTTCCCTGCTGCACGCGCAATAATCTTGCGAGTAAGAATACCTTCAACCACAGAGGGAATTTGGCAGTCAAGTTTGATCTGGTAAATAATTTCGTCGCTGGAAACAGTTAGCACTTCTAACATAGAATAGCTCCTTGGTAATTTATTAATCGGAGTTGAATTGTGAAATGTTGACAAGGGGACAAGGTAAATTGTTTAATCCAGTTTGAAAGTTCTTGTTTTAAAAGAGATTGACCCAAGGTTTGGGTGAGTTTTTCACCTAGTTGTTGGGTTGAAAATTGTGATGATTTGTGAACCATGATTTGCTATAAGTTTAATGGCAGAATTAGTTACCAGTCTTGATGAGATTGAGTGACCACAGAAAATTAGGTTCGGAGTTCGACTGCAAATCGCGAATAGTAATGCTGCAATCCTTGGTATGATTAGTTCCTTTCTCGATGGTTTCGCGTTTCTGCCGAGTGGAAAGCCCCATCTCCTTGAGCAGGCGGTTAATGTGGCAACTGCTAACTTTAATCCCCAATTCTTTCGCCAGATGCTTGCTTAACCATTGCGCTGTCCAGCGTTGAAATGGATAGCCGTACTCACGCGGACTATGGCTCACCAGTTCTTTCAAGCGAGCGAGATATTGTTCATTAACAGCCTTGGGGCGTCCCATCGGGCGATCGCTCCAATGGTGGGCATTACCTGTCTGTGCCATAACAATCCAATGGCGTGCCATCTCTTGAGAACACCCCAAGGCTTTACAGATCTGAGCTTGAGATTGACCAGCATCTGCCAGCAGCATAATTTCAATACGACGACGATATTCTGGGCGTAAATCGCCTTTTAGACTCTTTAGTAAAAGCTTGTGTTGAAAAGGTGTTAAGTAAAGGCTCTGATTTTCCATAGCGATTCTTCCTGGTAGAACTTGCGGGGCTGGAAGTATGTCTGGGTACTCCCAGTGAACCTCTGCTTACTTATCACAATCAAAAGTCCAGGAATTCCACAATTAGTTACAAAAATCTACAATCATCGGGTGAATAGTCAGAAGGTAGACTTTTCGGGCGTTGGTGTTGTGACATAGAAGCAGCGAGAAAAAAGCGAGCGTGAAATCAAAGGCATAGCTTCAGTATTAAGGTGGTAAAACGGAATATTTTATTATGCCAAAAGACTTGATTTTACAAGATAAAACTGATTTTCATTTTTGTTTTTAAAAAGCTTCGATGATGAAAACATAAATCCTTTAGTTATGCGCGATCAATTAGTTTAAAACTCTTGAATTTATAGGTTGAATTTCAGAATATTGAAGTGGGATTAGACAACCTACAACTAATTCCATTGACACTCGATAAGAACTATCAGGAAAGGAAAGATGAAAGACAATCAGCATGAACAACTGTTTACCGAATTAACTGCCGCAGAAGCGGCTGTCGTAGAAGGTGGAGTTACCGTAAGAATAGATCGCATTCAAGCCATCAAGGCTGGTGCAGACGTTATCGGCGCTGACGATACCTATATCACAGTCAATGGCGGCAAAATATGGGGAGACTACAGCATGACGACAGGGCAAACTCGCTTGGTTAACCGAAGCGTAACGACTCGAGGTTCTTCGACACGGGTTGAACTTTTCGACGATGACCCCTGGCCAAATCGTGATGACTCATTGGGAGGATTTACCGCAGTTAACACCAACGGTCAGCTATCGCGAGCACGAGTGAGTGGAAGTGGGTCTATTTACGACGTATACTACCGTGGTTTTGCCTAAAGTCAGGCTAAGAGACAGACTAAGCAACTTTTAGAGGTTAATGGACAAAAGGTCTGGGGGCCTGAGAGCTGCGATGATGGAAAAGTTATACGCCCTCCTGGAAGAGGTATCAAAGTTCCTGGTTCTTCCGCACGGGTTGAACTTTTCGACGATGACCCCTGGCCAAATCGTGATGACTCATTGGGAGGATTTACCGTATCCAACACCAACGGTCGGCAATTGCGAGCACGAGTGGGTGGAAGTGGGTCTATCTACGACATATACTACCGTACCACTGTCTAAAGTAAAGCTAAGAGACAGGCTAAGCAACTTTTAGATGTCTTAGGACAGTATGGCAAAAGCCCCAACCGCACTTTCTGCCCTGCGTAAGTCCCAATTATGAAATCCAAATTGTTCTACACTCTGATCGAACAAACTGATTAGATCAGTAGAACATTTACGGCGATCAAGGCTTTCCCCTTGATCGCCTTCTCTCCAACAAAGGGAGATGTAACACATTTGTTGTTGATTGTTCTGAAAGATGCAACAAGCGTACCATTCCAAAAATCAACAACAGAGCTAGAACCAACAAAGCTAGATGGTTTGAGTGTTGACGATGAAATATCAAAGTGTCCTGCAACATAGTGAAGAAGACTGTGGTGCTGCCTCCCTTGCCACTGTTGTCAAACACTCAGGACGCATCTTTGCCATTCGTTTTGTGAAGAAATATTACAAGAACTAATGGCTTGCATAAAACACAGACGTAACTCACCGAGAAATAGGTAGCAACTCAAAACAACAAGTTTTGTGCTTGCAAACAAAAACTGTAGTTCCTCAAGGAACAACACAGAACAATTCACACTTAATTACGAGAGAAAAGATGAAAGACAATCAGCACGAACAACTGTTTACAGAATTAGACCCTGTCTTTGAAGAAATTTCAGATGACAATTCTGCTTCTCTAACAGGAGGAGTCGTCAGATTTGCCTCGGGTAACCCAGATATAATTTTATATGACTCCCCTAATCGTGGTCTAGGAGATGCACTGCAAATCAATGCAGGAGCGTATGAGGGTGATGCCAACCTCGACAACAACCCGTGGCCCGGACAAAGTGGCTGGAATAACAAGACTTCGTCCATTCAAGTAATAAGAGGTAACTGGGTAATATACGAACACACTAACAGAGGTGGTCGATCTGGGGTGACTCTAACGCCCAACGGTGGACCAAACAGGGACGGGGTTTATCCTAATGCCCGAGCATTTGGTCTTCCAGACAACTCACTGACTGGTATTTTTCGGACAAACGTCTAGTCTTCCTGCAACTGTTTTAGAGATTTGTGCCTAGACAGTAAAGCTGCTTCAGAGCATCTGCTCTGAAGCAGTTGAATATCCGGCGTTGACTTTTACCGATCGCTTACACGATCGGCTATAAAGTTTATCCGCTAGTTTAATAATTCAACGACTAGACTGAACCAAACACCACTGCTATAAACCTTGTTAATAAATAAACTACTCCCGAAGCGCGATCGCCCCTTGGGGTGGCTCCTGTGGAGCATCGCCCTTTTCGGTAAATCAAATTAAGCGAAAGCAAAAAAGATTTCAGCACAGAAATGAAATACCAGATTGTTTTACAACACAGTGAAGAAGACTGTGGTGCTGCTTGCCTTGCCACTGTTGCCAAACATTACGGACGCACCTTTGCCATCAGTCGCGTGCGGGAAGCAGTTGGCACCGGGTCGCGGGGAACTAGCCTGCTAGGGTTGAGACGGGGAGCAGAAGTTTTAGGATTCAACGCCCGCCAAGTCAAAGCTACCCCGCAACTGCTCGACTCTTTGCATAAAGTTTCTCTGCCAGCCATCATACACTGGAAAGGCTACCACTGGGTCGTTTTATACGGGCAAAAAGGGAAAAAATATGCACTTGCTGACCCAGGCGTGGGTATTCGCTATCTCACCCGCTCTGAGTTAATGGCAGGTTGGGGCAATGGCGTGATGCTGTTGTTAGAGCCAGACGACAGTCGCTTTTATCAACAACCCTCAGATAAAGTTGGCGGCTTTGGGCGTTATCTGGTGCGGGTTTGGCCCTATCGCTTCATTCTCGCCCAAGCAATTGGCATCAATATTGCGATCGGTCTTCTCTCTCTCGCCTCCCCGTTGATGATGCAACTCCTCACCGATGACGTGCTGGTGCGGGGAGATACCCAACTGCTTACCACAGTGGCAATTGGGGTCATTGCCATGAATCTATTTAGTAGTGCGATCGGTTTAGTACAATCTCACCTGATTGGTCACTTTGGTCAGCGGCTGCAATTAGGGCTAATCTTGGAATACGGTCGAAAACTCCTGCACTTGCCCCTCTCATATTTTGAAGGACGGCGCAGTGGCGAAGTTGTCAGCCGCATTGCTGATGTTAATGCCATCAATGCCCTAGTTTCTCAAATTGTCCTCGGTTTACCCAGCCAATTTTTTATCGCTGTAGTTTCCTTGGGCTTTATGCTCTTCTACAGTTGGGGACTCACTCTGGCTTCCTTCGCTGCCTTTGTTATTGTCACGGGAGTCAACCTGCTTTTTCTCCCGGCGTTGCGCCACAAAACCCGCAGCCAAATTGTCTTAAGCACAGAAAACCAAGGCTTTCTCGTTGAAACTTTTCGCGGTGTCCAAGTTCTTAAAACTACCCAAGCGACTCCCCAAGCTTGGCAAGAGTATCAGAGCAATTTTGGTCGTCTTGCTAACTTGGGCTGGACTACGATGAAGTTGGGACTTTACAGCAGCACAATCACTGGTATTCTTTCCAGTTTGACTAGTATTGCATTGCTGTGGTTAGGCAGCTATTTAGTGATTAATCGTACCTTAAGCATTGGTCAGCTGCTAGCTTTTAACGGTATGAGTGGCAACTTTCTTGGCTTCCTGGGTTCAGCTATTGGGTTAGTTGATGAGTTTATCACTGCCCAGATTGTTATCCAACGCTTGACGGAAGTCATCGATGCTACCCCGGAAGACGAAAACGACTTCAAGAAGCCAGAGGCAGAAATTCCCGGTAATGCAGATATTACCTGCACCAACCTCAACTTCCACCATGCGGGTAGAGTTGACCTACTACAAGATTTTTCCCTCACTATACCTGGCGGTCAAGTGATTGCCCTGATTGGGAAATCTGGCTGTGGCAAAAGTACCCTCGCCAAAATGATTGCCGGTTTATATTCTCCCCAGTCTGGCAATATCCGCTACGGCATCTATAATCAGCAAGACCTTTCCCTAGAATGCCTGCGGCAGCAGGTGGTGCTAGTGCCTCAAGAACCCCACTTCTGGAGTCGCTCAATTATTGACAACTTCCGCTTCAGCTATCCCCATATCAGTTTTGAACAAATTGTCAGGGCTTGTCAGATAGCAGGTGCAGACGAGTTTATCAGTAAACTGCCGGACAAGTATCAAACTGTCTTAGGAGAATTTGGCGCGAATCTCTCTGGTGGACAACGGCAGAGATTAGCTATAGCTAGAGCTATAGCGACTGAGCCGCCGATACTTATATTAGATGAATCCACTGGCGCTCTTGACCCGGTGAGTGAAGCTCAAGTACTAGATAAACTGCTGTATTATCGACAGGGTAAAACCACAATTATGATTAGCCACCGCCCAAAAGTGATCGGTCGAGCTGATTGGATTGTACTGCTTGAGGAAGGGCGCTTGAAAATCTCTGGCACTCCACAGGAGCTACGGCTTGTTCCTGGTGACCACTTAGACTTTTTAGACGACTTTGCCTTATCAACGAATGGTTTGGTGGTGAAATCCTCCCCCAAATCTGAATCCAACGGCAAATCTCCTGCAATCAGAAAATAAAATTATCTTTTGCAGTGAGCATGTACCCGCATTATCAATTATCAGTTTTTTGGTCACTGCGGCTGGTACTGTTTACTGGTCACTGTTCACTGTTCACTGTTTTAATATGCTTAGTCACTTCAACTCACCAGACTCTCTTCCAATTATTGAAGAAAATGAATTTCTACCACCAATTAGTCGTTGGACTACTTTTGGTGGACTGGTTATGCTAAGTGCTGTGGCTGTTGCTCTTGCTGTTGCTTCTGTAACTAAATACAAAGTCACTGTTAAAGCACAGGCGAAGATCCGTCCTGCTGGTGAATTGCGGATTGTTCAAGCTGCAACAGAAGGTCCAGTGATGCGCGTCTCGGTGAAAGAGAATCAAGTTGTCAAAAAAGGAGATGTGATTGCCACTATCGACGCCAGTCGCCTTCAAACCAAAAAGAGCCAACTGCAAAGCAACATCCAGCAGTCCCGATTACAACTGGTTCAACTCAACGCCCAAATTAGTGCTACGAATAGCCAAATAAGAGCCGAAACCGACCGCTTCAACCGCCTTGTCGCTGCCGCTGAAGCTGAATTGAGTGGTCGCAGTCGCGAATATCAAGATAAAAAAATTACCACCACTGCTGATGTCGAAGAAGCCGAGGCGAACGTCAAGATAGCCGAGAAGGAATTGCAAAAAGGCTTTGCAGAGTTAAAGTCAACTCAAGCGAACTTAGGGGCAACAGTTGCCACCTTAGCAGCCGCCGAGTCAAAGCGAAACCGATATCAAAAAGTAGCGAAACAAGGAGCGCTTTCTCAGGATCAATTCGAGGAAGCACAACTGGCTGTTGACCAGCAAGAACAAGCAGTAGAAGGGCAAAAAGCAGCAATTGAGGCGCAAAAACAAACAATTTCGCGGCTACAACAAGCTGTCTCGGCAGCTGTTGCTAGAAGGCAACGCGCTTCTTCTGCCCTTAATCCTAGTAACGCAGAAGTGGCGATCGCCTCCTCGCGCATTGCCCAAGAAAAAGCCAGCCTTAAAGCCAACGAAGCTTCTTTAGACAAACAACGCAAGGCTCTCATTCAGCAACAGATTGAAATTCAGCAAACAATTGAGCGCGACATCCGTGAACTCCAACAAGTGAAAATTGACCTTAGCCAAACCGTCATTACTGCCACAGCTGATGGTATAATATCTAAGCTGAACCTGCGAAATTCTGGTCAAACTGTGCGCCCAGGAGAGGAAATAGCCCAAATTGTCCCTAGTGATGCTCCCTTGGTAGTCAAGGCAGCGGTGGCATCTGAGGAAAAAAGCAAGTTGAAAGAAGGTCAAAAAGTACTTCTGCGGGTTTCTGCCTGTCCTTATCCAGATTACGGCACTCTTAAAGGTCAGGTCAAAACCATTTCCCCAGATGCTTTCGTCCCTCAAGCCAATGGTGCGACTGCAGCTGCCCCGACAACAGGTACAAGTCAAAAGGCAGTTGGTGTCGGTGCTTTCTATGAGGTGACAATTGAGCCAGAAAGCCTATCTTTACATCAAGGCGAAAAACAGTGTTCTGTCCAATTGGGGATGGAGGGCACAGCCGATATTATTTCCAAAGAAGAAACTGTACTGCAATTCTTTTTGAGGAAAGCAAGGCTAATCGCTGACTTGTAAAGTCAGTCATTGATTAATAATATTCTTGGAAAGAATACCCTTGGAAAGTGCAGCAATTAGTTGTAATGTTTGGTAGGGTCAATGCGATCGCTGGTTGAGAAGTAAATTACTGCTTCTAATGGTGGTGCTATGTCTGGAATGACTGTATGCTGGCAGCGTTGGGATTGGAAATTGGTGCTAGCGAGTTGGTTAGCGATTGGTAGTGCGATCGCCTCTGCAAATTGCGCTCTTTGTTGCCCAAATCACTCCCGATGGTACTTTACCCAATAATTCTCGTGTCACAAGATGATTGGGCATTCCAAAAGGGACATCGATATGGAACGCTGTTAGTAGACCTTGAACGACACCGACCAGTAGATTTATTACCGGACCGAGAGTCGTCAACCTTTGCAAATTGGTTGAGAGAACATCCAGGCGTTGAAATCATTAGTCGAGACCCATTGGTAACAAATTAAAAACAAGTTATACCAATTTGAAAAAAGAATGCAACACATAGTAAGATACCCCTCCCTAACCCTCCCCTTAGCAAGGAGAGGGTGCGCGTTAGCGCGGGTGGGGTATCTGTCGCAAACATTTTTTGAATCGGTATTAATTTTGTCAATACATCTAAATGTAGAAAGAATTTTTTATTGGAATGATAATCAAAAAAAGGAGAGAAGGGGGAGAGGAAGCCGACGGCTTCCTCTCCCCCTTCTCATCGATTATGATTATTAATAAATCTTCTGGTTATATTCGCCTTGAGGAAATCTGAAATATCCCCGTCTTTAAGCTATTCTCGTAGGGGTGCTAGGTGGGGTACTGCTTACTTTCCTGTATCAAAAGTCCTGGAATTTTACAACTTTTACAAAACTTAGCATTAATCTAGCAAACAGTTATAAATGCGCCTTTTTCAAGTGGTTGTGCTGTGATAAGGCACCATTCTCTATATACAACCAACAAACATAGCTTCAGTTTCAAATTACATCATTTGGACTATCGAGAGACACTACAGTACTTTAAGTTGTAAGATAAAACCTCTTTTTTCTCGAATGTTTAAGGTTTGGCTCGTCAAAACATAAGTCATATAGTTATGCATTTTACATTTGTTTTTAAACCTTGAAATACTAAAGTTAATTTCATAACATTTCTATTATTGAAGTGGAATTAGACAATTTACAGTTAATTGCATTTTTAGGATTTTTTCTTGAAAACTACTAATTTAGTAAACGAGGAAAAAATAATATGGTCTACATTTACAATTTCCTAATTTAATCGAAGGTCAGCGTCATTACCCACAAATCAATAACACTACTTGAAAAACCAACTTGCATATTAATGAAGGAGTCGGTATGAACATTAATGACTCTAGTGTATATTTTGAAGATTTATCCCCTGACGAGGCTAGTGCTATTAGAGGCGGTGCGGACTTAGAACTTTACAATGGCGACAATTTTAGGGGGCTGTTAGTGGCTACAAACACTAGTATCCGGAATGTAGGTGATACCGCAAATGACCTAACTACCTCAGCTAAAGTTAAGCGTGGTACATGGCGATTATGGACAGGTCAGAATTTCACGGGTACGTCTAGGCGGGTAGGAGTAGGAAATTATCCGAATCTTTACTTTGACGTAGGCTTACCTAACGATTCGATCTCATCGGTTCAGCGTATAGCTTAACTCATCCCCCGGGCAAGAACATTTCACTGCGTTTAGTTTCATGAGAAGCCGGGGGGAAATCGAAGTCCTTAGTCATTAGTCCTTAGTCATTAGTACGTTTTTCACAATTTTTCGTCATTAATTATACGTCGGACTGATGACCAATGACTAAGGACCAAGACGGGGAACGAGAAATCATCCCACCCCGCGCGTGGGGCGGGCTTTCTCGCCGTCTTTTCGGTAATCTCGTAGAGAACCGAAACCGTGCAGCGCGACTGTCTTTACGTTGAAGCAATCGCAAGCCTGACTTTTCACGTTATGTGGAAAAGGTCATTTTGACGTTTTCTCCAGCCCTTGTTTTTTCGTTGCCTATTATCAATAGCTTAAACTTATTGATAATAAGCCTGTGGAAAAAGTAACGTAATTTCCTTGGTTAAGGACTTACCGTGAAAAGTCAGATTGCAAGCAGTGGTTAGCGTTAAAACAGACTTGGTGGGGTTGTGAAAACTGCTTGAGTATTTGAAAAATTAATAACTATTCATATTTCAACCCAAGAGAAATCTTGGGTTTATTTTTTGGAAACCTTTGGAAAAGAGCGGCCTTGAGGTGAGCCGAACAAGCTGTATTGTAACCATTTGTAACTATCTCTGGCAATCCTACGGTTTTCTGCCCATCTATTTTGTATCCAGAGTAAACTGTAGTCCGTTTAACAACTGTTCCTTTATCGAGGCAAGTTTACCAGATGATTACTAGCTGGAAGAATTGGGGCAGTCAATTGGCGCTGGCGAGTTGCGTAATCGTTGGAGGAGCGATCGCCTCTGCAAATTGCGCTCTTGCTCAAATTACTCCCGATAGCACATTACCCAATAATTCTCGTGTCACAACACAGGACAACATTAGAATTATTGAAGGAGGAACCCAAGCTGGTGGCAACTTGTTCCACAGCTTCCAACAGTTTTCTGTACCTACAGGTAGCGAAGCTTACTTTAATAATACTCTTGATATTCAGAACATTATTAGCAGAGTAACGGGTTCATCAATCTCTAACATTGATGGTTTAATTCGTGCTAACGGCACAGCAAACCTATTTCTAATTAATCCCACCGGGATTATTTTTGGTCCCAATGCGTCACTAAATATCGGTGGGTCTTTTCTTGCAACTACGGCTAATAGCTTGAAATTTCCTGATGGTACTCAGTTTAGTGCTACTGCACCCCAAACAACACCTCTACTGACTATTAGCGTACCCATAGGTTTGCAATTTGGGGAAAATGCCGGGAGCATCCGCAATCAATCTCAGATTAGCGATCGCAATGGTGAACGTGTTGGTTTACAAGTCAAGTCCGGTAAAAGCTTAGCACTTGTAGGGGGTGAAGTCGCGCTGGAGGGAGGCACACTCACAACACCAGGGGGACGGATTGAACTGGGGAGTGTAGCTGGCAGTGGTTTGGTGACGCTGAACCCAACAAACAAAGGTTGGACTTTAGGATATGAGGGCATACAGAACTTCCAGAACATCGACCTGTCTCAGTATGCTCTTGTAGATGCTAGTGGCAAAAGCGGTGGTGATATTCACGTGCAAGGCAAACTTGTCAGGGTTACCGATGGTTCCCAAATAGCAGCTAAGACTCTAGGATCGGGATTGGGAGGCAATCTTGTCATCAACGCTTCTGAGGAAGTGATAGTGAGTGGAGAATCAGTAAAACCTCAAGATAAGAATGTCAGCCGTTTGACAACTAGAACTGAAGCATCTGGATCTGGTGGAAACTTGACAATTACTACAGGGAAGTTCTTTATTCAGGGTGGGGCACAGGTGTCCGCAGGCACTCAAGGTTCAGGGTCTGGAGGAACTCTGACTGTAAACGCCTCTGAGGAGGTACAGATAAGTGGCGCATCAGCGAATGGTGAGATTCTCAGCCGCTTGACAACTCGTACTGAGAGTGGTGGAACTGCTGGAAACATGATCATTACTAGTGGCAAGTTACTTATCCGCAATGGAGGACAAGTATCTACTGGCGCTTTAGACGGCAGTACAGGTGCTGGGGGTAGTTTGACTGTAAACGCAAAAGACTCGGTAGAGGTGAGCGGATTTATATTTATACCAGATGCTGATAGTGAGCCAGTGTTTAGCCGCTTGACGACTCGAACTGAGGGTGATGGAACTGCTGGAAACATGACAATTACCACTGGCAAGTTGCTTGTCCGTAATGGAGGACAAGTATCCACTGGCACTGTAGGTGGCAGTACAGGTGCTGGGGGTAGTTTGACTATAAACGCAAAAGACTCGGTAGAGGTGAGCGGATTTATATTTATACCAGATGCTAATAGTGAGCCAACGTTCAGCCGGATAACGACTCGGACTCGGGGTGATGGCACTGCCGGAGACATGGTAATTAACACCAACAAGTTAGTTATCTGGGATGGAGGACAGGTATCTGCTGGTACTTTGCCTACAAGTAAAGGAAATGGAGGAAATTTAACCATAAACGCTGCGGACTCAGTACAGGTGATTGGAACAGCGGCCAATATACCAGGTGAGCCAGTTCGCAGCCGTTTGACAAATCGGACTGAGAATGACTTGTCTACTGGTAACTTGAGGATTAGTACTGGAAAGTTAATTGTCCGGGATGGAGCTGAAGTCAGTGTTAACAGTCTTCGAGGATCTGCACAGGCAGGCAACCTTCACATAAAGGCTCGTTCTATCCAACTAGAAAACGAAGCAACTCTCAATGCTAGAGCAAAGTCAGCTGATGGTGGAAATATAACCTTACAACTGCAGGATTTATTACTGTTACGTCGCAATAGCCAAATATCAGCTACCGCAGGCATTACCCAAGGTAGTGGAAATGGCGGTAACATCACAATTAATGCTCCTAATGGATTTATTGTTGCCGTCCCAAATGAAAATAGCGACATTGCTGCAAATGCTTTCACTGGCTCTGGTGGTAAAGTGGAAATCACTGCACAAGGTATTTTTGGATTGACGCCACGCACTCGAGAAGAACTCGAGACTTTATTGGGAACTCAAGACCCCAACCAATTAAATCCTGCACGGCTACCGAGTAGCGATATCACCGCAATTTCGCGCATCAACCCCTCATTAAGTGGTCAAGTAATTATCAACACACCTGATGTTGATCCTAGTCGCGGATTAGTCAATCTGCCAGCAGTACCAGTTGATACCCAAGTGGCACAGGGCTGTACTGCGGATGGCTCTCAAGCGCAAAGCGAATTTATTATCACCGGACGCGGTGGCTTGCCCCCTAATCCAGGCGAAGCCCTCAACACTGATGTAGTACAGGTAGATTTGGTGACACTTAACCCAGAAGTGATTCAAAGTTCTACGACCGCAGTTTCCAATAATCCTACTACCCCTACTCCAGCTCGTATAGTAGAAGCTACTGGTTGGGTGATTGATGCCGATGGCAACGTGGTACTTACAGCAAATGCACCCACTGTCACACCCCATAGTTCCTGGCAGAGGACAGCTGATTGCCGTGCGTTCAATCAGCTGCCAGGAGGTTGATGAGCGCAAACTGCACTGTTCATTTGAAAGGAAAGACGCAGCACGAGTGAGGGCAAAAACATGGCAAGAAAAAAATTTAGATTCCGTAGAATCAAACGCCTCTTAAGCGTACTGCTGCTTTTGGCTATGTTCTTGGGCGCAGGGTTATTGCCACCCACTTTCGCCTATATGACTGGGGAAAACTCCATTGTTCAAAGCTTGCCCGATGCCCAAAACTTAGTGGAACAGGGCAGAAAACTTTATGAAGCCGAACGGTTTGCTGAGGCAGTTGCTTCTTGGCAACAGGCTATCTCTGCATTCAAAGCTAATGGGGATGTACTCAGACAAGCGATGACACTGGGCAATCTATCATTAGCTTATCAGCAACTAGGACAGTGGACTGAGGCTGAAAAAGCGATCGCCCAAAGCCTCAACATATTACAAACCGCACAAAATATAGATACTAAAGACCGCTCACAAATCCTCGCTCAAGCCTTAGATATCAAAGGTCGCCTACAGTTGGCTCAAAGCAAAGCTGAAGATGCCTTAAATACTTGGCGACTGTCACTTGACATTTACGAAAAAATAGGAGATAAGAATGCAGCAATTCGTAACCGCATAAACCAAGCTCAAGCTTTGCAAGCGTTGGGATTTTATCGTCAAGCTGAGAAAACGTTAAGGGAAAGTAACCAAGTTCTGCAAAGCCAACCCAACTCACCTCTTAAAGTCGCAGGACTGCGTAGTCTCGGCAACGTCGTGCAAGTCACGGGCGATTTAGAAACATCTCGGCAGATATTGCAGCAAAGTTTAAAAGTCGCTTCATCATTGCCAGATAAGCAAGCAATAGGTGATATTTTACTCAGTTTAGGCAACACAGCCCGCGCCCAACAAGATGTCCCAGCAGCTATAGAATTCTACCAACAAGCTGCCAACGCTACCACCTCACCGACCACCCGCATTCAAGCTCAAGTCAATCAACTAAGACTACTGCTGGAAACCGAGAAATTACCAGCTTTCCAAGCGTTATCGTCCCAAATCCAAACTCAGCTTGCCGACTTACCCGTTAGTCGCACGGCAATCTCTGCGCGCATCAACTTTGCCCAAAGTCTAACACAATTCAGAAAAAATACCACCGCAGATACTTCCGAATGGTTGGATATTGCCCAACTACTGTCAACTGCTATTGAGCAAGCCAGAAGCCTGCAAGATAAACGCACAGAATCCTATGCTCTTGGTGTTTTGGGTGGACTGTATGAACAAACCCAGCAGAAATCTGATGCACAAAACCTTACCCAGCAAGCCTTAGTGATGGCTGAAAATATTGATGCTAAGGACATTGCTTATCGATGGCAATGGCAACTGGGACGTTTGTTGAAAGCGAAGGGAGATATGAAAGGGGCGATCGCATCTTACAATGAAGCAGTCAATACCCTCCAGTCTCTGCGCTACGATTTAGTTGCTGTTAATCCAGAGGTGAAATTTTCCTTTCGGGATGAAGTTGAACCTGTCTACCGGGAGTTAGTAGAGTTGCTTTTGCAACCTGGGGCAAATTCCCAACCTAGTTTAAAAAATATCGAAAAAGCAAGCGAAACAATAGAATTGCTGCAAGTCGCAGAACTTGACAACTTTTTTCGCAACACCTGTTTGAATGCTCGGATTCAAGGTAAAAAACAAGACCAAACAGGGGCAGCAGTCATCTATCCTTTTATTTTGCCAGACCGACTAGAGGTCATCCTCCAGTTACCGCAAAAGCCTGTACGGCACTACGCTACCGCTGTAGGTAAAGAGGAAGTGCAAAGTACTTTAAAACAACTACAGGAAAATTTAACAAAGCCCCACACACTGCGACAGGTTCAGTCTTTGTCCCAAAAGGTCTACAACTGGTTGATTAAACCTGCTGAAGCTGACTTGGCTGACAGTAAGATCCCGACTTTGGTGTTTGTGCTGGATGGTTCCTTGCGGAATATCCCGATGGCCGCTCTTTACGACGGCAAACAGTATTTGATAGAGAAGTATAGCATTGCACTCACCCCCGGTCTGCAACTGATTGAACCCAAACCATTGCAGAAAGGATTAAAGACAATAGCCGCAGGATTGAGTGAACCACGTTCTGGATTTTCTGCACTACCCAACGTCAAGCGTGAATTAGAGGAAATCCGCTCTCAAGTACCTAGCAGCATACTTCTCAATCAAGAATTTACCAGTTCGGCTTTGCAAAACCGAATTAATTCTCAACCTTTCCCAGTCGTTCATCTTGCAACTCATGGTCAGTTTAGCTCCAAGGCTGAGGAAACATTTATTGTTGCTTGGGATAACCGCATTTATGTCAAGGAGTTCAATAAGTTAGTGCGAACTATAGAGCAAAACAGACCGGAAGCGATTGAATTGCTTATCCTGAGTGCTTGTCAAACAGCTGCTGGCGATGAACGGGCTGGACTGGGAATTGCTGGTGTCGCTTTTCAGGCGGGAGCACGCAGTACCATCGCTTCTCTGTGGAACTTGGATGATGAATCTACCGCTGTGTTGATGAGTCAATTTTACCAAGAGTTAGCTAACAAGAAGCTCACTAAAGCCGAAGCACTCCGTCGCGCCCAGCTAGCTCTTTTGCAGAATCCCAGGTACAGACGTCCCAGGTATTGGGCACCCTACGTTCTGCTTGGGAATTGGTTGTAATATCATATCCTCCGGTTAAATTTCGTGGATTGCAGCGGCGTGAGCATCAGTGCTCAATTTTGCATTTACACCTCAATACATTAGATTTCTTGCAAAAGTTAGATTTCTTGCAAAAGTATGATTAATAAATATTTAGAACCACAGATGCACACAGATTAACACTAGTTAATTATCTGTGTGCATCTGTGTAGCCTACGGCACGGCTTACGCCTACATCTGTGGTTTCATTTTCATCCAATTGACTTTTGCAAGAGGTCTATTGATGAATTTTTGTAAATAAATAGTGGTTTTGGCGTAAAACTGTGAGCTTGAAACAGAGAAGTAAGCAGAACATTACTTGACTACTAGAACACCAATTCAGTAATCCTCAATTAAACCTCTCCACGCCAGTCGCCTCAACTCTGGGAACCAGAGCACGGTGCTGGCTCCCCTACCCCTCCCCTACCTTGGGGAACTCACCGGTCCCCATGGAGGAGCGTAAGCTCCAGGAGGGTTTCCCGCTCTCGGGCGCGACTGGCGTTGGGGATTAGGGGCAGAGGGAGTAATGCTCCCCCTTCCCTTATAGGGAAGGGGGCTGGGGGGTTAGGTTTTTGATTACTGAATCGATGGTCTAGTAAATGTAGTTCGCGGGATCTCAGTAGCAGACGAAAATGCGACATTGGGTCGTACGTTTGTCTGCTACTTGCACCCATGACTTGTAAAAAGCAATACCACTGAATTTATATTGTCCATTTAACAAATTTTCAAACCTCATAAGGAGACGGAATGATAGACCGCTATACACTCCTGATGGAGCAGATTTCTCCCATTCGCAATACTCTAGTTGCTCATCCGGTTTATACCGAACTGCGCGATCTGCAATCTCTGCGAATTTTCATGGAATCTCATAGCTTTGCTGTATGGGATTTTATGAGCCTGTTGAAAACACTGCAAGCACAACTTACGTGTGTCACCGTACCTTGGCTACCGCCAAAAGACATTTTCTCTGCTCGAGTGATCAACGACATTGTTTTAGCTGAAGAAACGGACGAAGTTTCCCCTGGTCGTTTTATCAGCCACTTCGACCTTTATCTTGCTGGAATGAAGGAGATTGGTGCCAACACTACTCCCATTCAAAGCTTTATTCAAAAGCTACAGCAGGCAATACCTGTACCAATAGCCCTGGATAATATCGCAATTCCAACAACAACTAAGGCATTTGTCCTCAGCACAATGGAAGCAACTTTCAAGTCAACACATGAAGTGGCAGCCACATTCCTGTTAGGCAGAGAAGATGTTATTCCGTCTATGTTTCGACGAATCCTTCAAACCTTAGACCAGTCCAGCCTTGAGTGTAAACAACTCTCTCTCTACCTGGAACGCCATACTCACCTTGACGAGGACATTCATGGACCAATGGGTGAGCAACTGCTTAAGCATCTGTGCGCCGATGACGACCAGAAGTGGGAACAAGCTGTAAGTGCTGCAAAAAAAGCCCTTTTTGAGCGGCTCTCACTTTGGAATGGATTGACTTTGCATATAGTAGATAGCAAGAAATCCAAGCGAGAGTCACACAATTTGAGCCACACCCCTAGCTTCTAGCTAGGGGATTCTGGCTAGGAATTTGGATTAACTTTTCGCCCGGACTCCGTGGAGACAGCTATCTGGTTAATCTTTCCTAGCTTATTGGAGAACCACTCTGGGGCAATCAACCCACTTTCAGACGAGCCTACTTGTTTGCGGTTTAAAGACTCCTGCCACGCCTCCACTCTTGAGCGGCTCCGCCCCACAATACCCATCACGGGCATCTTGCAATGACAGTTTCTCGTCTTGATTGACATATCTACTCAAGTACGCACTAAACAAATCGCGATGCATTTTCATACCAGTTACATCATGATGGACTCGTTGGGATAGCGATTTCTTGGTACGACTCCCATCTAAGTGAGTTTGAGAAAGTGCTGTTTTTTGAGTAGAAAAAGTGATGAATTGACCGCCAGTTTTTTCAACTTTGCGTTGCAATTCAGATTGAACGAAACTGGGAGACTTGGCAGATATAGCTTTACCATAGCGCTTCTGCCAACCCTTTACAGATACTTTTTCAGTTTTGATTACATTACCATGCCGCAAGATTTCATTAACTGTTTTGCGATTTTGGCTTTTGGCATATGCTGCCTTTTTCCGTTGCAATTCTCGTTTCTTTTGGGCAAATTTCTTATAATTATTAGACTTCTTCCATTGACGCTTACCCTTGACTACCTTACCTTTTTTGGTAATAGTACGATGACCTTTTTTCACTTGAAAATCGGGTTCATAATTCTCAGGATTATTTACCCGTTGGGAACGCTGCATCTTTCTTTGAAGTGCAGCAATCTCTTTTTCGTAGGTGGGGACTTTTTCAGCAAATGGCAATAATCCCGCTTTATTATCTCCAACAAAGGCAACGTTGGATATATTTAAGTCCAAACCAATTAAATTTTTCAGTCTTCTCGACTAGGACCGCTAGCACGGAATACGATTAGGGGAATTGTTGAGCGAGCTGGCTCCTTAGCGGAGCTACCTTTCCCAGTTCACGCACATATGCTGCGACATGGAACAGGTTACTATCTTGCAAACCGAGGTATTGATACCCGGACAATTCAGAGTTACCTGGGACACAACAATATCCAACACACAGTGCGTTACACGGAACTCGCATCTGGACGGTTTCAAGGACTGTGGGATGGTTAATCTTTAAAATCAAGTTAAATCTTAAGTTGTCACGGGAGCACATTGCCCAGCTCCCCCGAAAAAAATCGCTCTCCTTATGAAAATCCCTCACGTCTCGTGAGGGAGCCTCAATCCCTTTTCCTTGAATTAATTACGGTAACCGCGAAATCAGCCGCGTACTCTCGGGGTTATCGACCACCCCTAAAAAAGGTGGGGTGGCGAGGAATCACCGCTCTAGGACTCCAGATTAACTATGGGAGGCGGAATCAGTTCGGTTTCCCAACGTCTGTCGGTTCTTAACCTGCCAAGTGCTGAATTTCCCTTGCCTGGAAACCAAAGCGACCCTGCATCAATCCTGACCTTGATACTCAAGGCATTAGGTCTAGGGTTATTTATGTCAAAGCGTGTATTGTTCTGAAAATTAGTAGTTAAGGAGGAGGGCACTACATTTCTAGTTCCTGAAAAAGTTTTATTCTGGTAGAAAGCTGCAACCAGTCCTCTTCCTGTAATTTTTATTCTTGCTGTTGAGGGTATCCCATTACTTAGGTTGGGATGAAGCAGGGTCACATCTGGGTAATCGCCAACACTTAGGGTTGCTATTAAATTATTATTGACGATAATTTGCACGCAATAATCGTAACGATTCCAATCCCAGAAATTATTATTCCTGCTGGCCACAGGCGGTCCGAATCGACCCACCTGATACCTTAGTCTGGCATCAGGTACATTCCCATGTTGGGTTCTGTAATTCCAGAAGTACCGGGCGTAGCGCTCATACTGGCCCATCAAAAAGTTTGCAAAGATATTCCGGTCGGCATTGCCAACATTCGCTAATCGACGTTGGCCGTAAGTTGGAGCGAACCGATCAAATAGACGTTGGATTTCTCGTGACGTGGTATCGTACTTCCGGCAGAGATTATGGAGTTGGGTACTAAGGGTTACAAAAAAATCTACTCGACGCCTTAATGCTTCTTCTTCCCCACTAAGATGATCATGTTGAGCCCAATGCGAGTCGGCTGCATAAATAGCGCGATTGTTTATGTTATCTATAAGTCTTACTTCACTTTGCCACCAATCATGAATAACGTGCATGTCATAATGACGTCTTGTCTCCAGGTAGCTTTGTCGTGCTAATCTGTCAAGGTAATTATACCAAGTGTTTATGAACGTTACTAATTCGTCTAGAAACAACCTTACAGAGTTAGGTTGGTTGGTCTTTACAGCTGTATCCAGTGCCCCCAATAGAACATTCAAACGTACTATTGTTGTTTCATCAACTAATTGATGCACTTGGTAATGAACTTGTGCTGCATTGCGGGATTGGTCTAGTAGCGTTAATTGAAGCCGGTAAGAACTTGATCTAGCCGCGAACCAGCTAGTTAGAGTTAGATGGTTTGGATTCTTAGCCATAACTCCGTTATAATCATGAACCGCTACCCTAAAATCAGTATGGATAGTTGAGATTGTGATCTCTCTTACAGCCCGCTCGACACGTTCATTAATCATCCTGTCTACATCGGCGGCGGTAAGTGGTGGCTGTGGAGGCCAAATCAGACTAAAGATTGCGCTTATAGCCGCGCTAGCAAACACGCCTCCGACGGCTCCAGCTATTAGTTGAACCGAAGTCCTTAGAGCAGTAGATTCTAGGAACCTTTCTAGGGAAGCATTAACAACTTCTATGATGATCTCTTGTAGAATACTAGAATCAGCAGGTACTACGGATGCGGGTTGCAACTCGGGAATATAGCTCATCTTTACCCAATCAAGAGCGACTTCTTGAGTCGATTCTGCCAGTTGAGTATAGGATTTGGTCTCTTGCGCTGGGTCTTGGGTCTCTTGCGCTGGGTCTTGGGACTCGGCATCTTTATTGATGATGATTAAGTCTTCTCTTACTTTTGCCCAGGTTTGCGCTTCTCGCCTTCCCCAAATTCTTGTCAGGAGCGAACTGATTTGGTCGCACTGAAGATCCTGTACATAGGAGTCGGCGATGCGCTCTCCGAGGAGAAGCAAAGCGTCATCAATTTTGCGTGCGTTTTCTTCTTCGCTGCTCTCTACCCAGTTAGTTAGTGACTGCTGGAGGTAGTGGTCGTAAATATAAATAAGATTCTTGAACGGACCGGACAGTTCAGTTTGGATCAGGTATTTGCGCCGTTCGAAAGCACTTGTCATCGCCCGAACCAGGAGTCCTTCTAACGATGCAAATATCCCCTCCCCTTCTTTTTCTTGATGCATCAAATCGAGTTTGATGCCTGCCCGCAGGACATAGAAGCTAAGATAGAGTAAATGTGGCAGATTTGGGAGGCTAGAGTAGTCAAAAGGTGCGCTGTACAATACTTTAAACACCTCTGAACACTTCTGGCGACAGTTCTCGAAGCTGATTTCAATAGAGGTCTTGTACTTTTGCTGCTCCTGTTTGTCGAGAGACGCGAGTTTGTCGTACAACAGAATTATTTCTTCTTCGAGGCCATCGAGGGCATTGTTGACCTCTTGGTGGTAATCCTCACATTCTTTCCTCCTATGTTCCGGTATCAGTCCGCTCAAAGCTTGGGTCAGCTTTTCTTGGGAACTCTCCCAAGCTGATTTGGTGTAGAAGTTTTCACTGGTTAGTGCCTGGAAATCAGTATTTTCCCACTGCTGGCTAGAAGTATCGCTCAAAAACGGTAAAAAGATATCTTCGAGACTCTTCTGTGAGAGAGAGGATGTAGATCCTGAAAAAGCTAGGGTCATATTGTTGTCCTTTAAGGCATTTGAGTTGGAAATTGATGACAAATCTACAATCAGTAGATCACAAAGTTTTTTGGAAGCCCTGCCACATGGACATTTCAGCAAAGTACATGGGCATGAGAAAAGTCCCTCTGATTCAGGTTTTCAGGCGATATCGCTAGCCTTCAGGCCGGCTGGCGCTCTCAAGTAGGTACTGTTTGGACTTCTTCTATATAGGCTGAAACCCTTATTATTGCGTAAGCTTAGAAAAGTTTGTGATCTACTGACATTAGAGTTCCATTGCTACTCAAGGGCGGTTATTAGGTGGTAAAGCCCCTTGTAAATTACTAACTGTATTTATACACTGGTCGTCATTACATGCGGCATGAGTAATATATTCATTTTTACAGTTGCCATATGTGCGTGTTGATTGCTTAGCAACCACTGAATCATTACCAATTGGATTTCTGAAAATAGAAGTTTGAGCACCAATATGAGAACAAGATGGAAGTTGGTTATCTCCCTGAGAGAATTCTTCAACAAATCCCACAGAGGCATATATCCCACCCCAAGTATTAGGAATTACAATTGTAGCGATATTAGTCTTTGAACCATCCATTAAATTAGTAATAACACCTTTTACTTTATTATTTTCTTTTATGATATCAAGTTGATATAAATGGCCTGTTTTCCAAGGGATGACCACGTCACACTGAACCCCGCTACCCTCATGATCAAAGTATCTACAATGTCCCTGCTCACTAGGGGTAGGAGGAGCCCATGACTCGGCTTTCCAAATGGAATAATTAAACGCATAAACACCACTAGATCTATTTTGTAGACCAATATATCCACCGTCACCATTTTTAAAATAGAATTGATTAGCCCAGTAGTAGCGTGATTTATTTCCTCCATCATCATTAATTTGCTGAAAGAAAGATACCTTATTAAAGGAAGATGATGAAGGCCACTGTTGATCTATGGCTATCATCCCCCCAGCCACAACGGCGTTAGCTAGTGAAGGGAATAATAACGTTCCTGAAAGAACTAATATTGAAGCCAACATTACTTGTATAAGTCGTTTCATTCTTCTTTTCCTCGTTATGATTAACTAACGCGCATATTCCTGATATAAGAATCCTATTTGATTTACAAATACCTGATATCTAGCTCCCTTAATGAGAAGGATTCCAACAGGTCTGTGTTTGAATCTCATTTAGGCTTCTATATAGTTGAATCTTAAAAATTTGTTTTTGCTCTGAGTGCATTTAACTCATAGTTACTAACATACATTGAATCAGCAAGTTATTGGAAATGTATATTAAAAAAGTTATAATTGAAAATTATGCTAAATTGTGCAAAAAGCCAGATATTTGTGTAAACAGTATGTAGAATCTATTGATTGTACATTTTTTAATGATTTTTTTGGTGATTTTTTGGAAAAATAGTAATTTTTGTGAATTTGTACATATCATTTTGTAGTATCAAAGAAGATTAGAAAAATAAATATAAAATCTATGATTATTGTGACTTTGTTGGCGAATTTATGTAAACCACAATTTCTGGCGTAGCGGCTACGACATTTCAAAGGTTTGAGCATAGCAATGCCTGCAACGGGCTGCGCCAACGCAATTCGCCAACAGAATCACTTTATTCGCAAACCGCTCTTTCTTTTCCACATCCCGTGAAAAGTCAAACTTCTAAATATGGTTTAAGAAGCTGATTAATTGATTCATCTTCGTACAGTACGAAGATAGTTCTGACTTCAACTTGTGTAACAGGACAAATCACCGTCATCATTCACGATAATGCATCTGTTCATAAAAGCCATCTTGCACGTCAGCACCATCAACGAGAGAGTGATTTTTTTCAGGGGAGATGAGACTGGCAATGCGGTAAGATGACCAAATGTCCAATTCTGAGGAACTTGTCATCTACCAGCTTCATATTTTTATCCTAGGCATCAGTCCAATGATTTGGCGTAGGGTCAAAATCCGCAGCGACAGCACAATCGCCGATTTGCACTATATTATCCAGATAGCAATGGGGTGGACTGATTCCCACCTACATCGCTTTGTAATCCATGGTAAGCATTACGGGATTGCTAAAATTGGGGGAATGTGGTTTTCTGACGACCCAAAAGAAGTCAAATTATCAGATTTTGGCTGGCGAATGCGAGAGCGTTTTTTATACGAATATGACGGGGGGTGATAACTGGCAACATCAAATTCGGGTCGAAACAATTCTCACTCCTTTATCAAATTGCTTTTATCCAGTGTGCATTAGTGGTCAACGTGCTTGTCCTCCAGAAGACTGTGGTGGCCCGTGGGAGTTCATGGCACAAAAACAAGAATATTCGGTAAGATATATAGCTTTTCGGTGCAGTACTTTATGGATGAAGGTGATATCCCTGGCAATATTGAAGAGATGTACGAACTACGCCAATGGTTAATGGTTGACCATTTTGACCGCCAAGAAATAAACCAACGTTTACAGCAATATGCGGCTGGGGATAAAGAGATGTTATTTGTATTGAAATAGTGTGAAAGTCAAAATCCAAATAGTTGTTGAGTCAGACAATGGAGATCCCCAAGTTGTCCAAGAAATTATGCTCCTTGAGCGCGGTGCTTTACAGCCAGAAAATTTGGGACTAAAGCTAGCAGAAGCCAAAACATTACTACAAAGCCTCCAACGCACCCTAGCCGAGCAACAAGTAGCAGAGTACTCTCAACAACAGGAATTATGTTTGCACGCTCCGCAAGAAACTATTGCATAAAGACAAGCGTACAATTGTATACCGCACATTGTTTGGTAAGTTACATCTCAAATGCCCTCGACTATTTCACTGCCTGTGTCAGGAACAACCAACCCGTAGCTTTAACCCAGTAGCCAACTTACTACCAGAACGCACTTCAAGAGAACTATTGTATCTGGAGTCCAAGTTTGGGTCTTTGATGTCTTACGGACTGTCTGTGAAACTATTGCAGGAAGTACTACCAATAGAAGGAGAAATAAACACTACATCGATACGGAATAACTTACACTCAATTGGTCAACGCTTAGAAGACGAGTTGGGGGAAGAAAAAGGAGGATACATTGAAGGCTGTCCAAGAGATTGGGAGGAATTGCCCCGACCTGATTTACCTTTGGTACTGGGAATGGATGGTGGATATGTTCGTTCCTACGACAAAAAATTGCTTTCCAAAGGTAATTTTGAAGTTATCGTTGATAAGAGTATAAAAGCAGACAGTACATCGAAGCGATTTGGGCGAGTTTCTTGTTACGATACCAAACCCCAACGTCGGATCTTTGAGGTCTTGACTTCTCTTGGAATGCAAATGAATCAACAAGTAACTTTCCTGTCAGACGGTGATGAGAAGATACGCGAACTACAGCTTTATCTCAATCCCAACGCAGAATATCTCTTGGATTGGTTTCATATCACCATGCGGCTGACAGTGATGAATCAGACGGCAAAAGGACTTAGCAAAAAAGATACCGAACTAGACACAGACATACCCAAAGAGCTAGAACGAATTAAGTGGTATTTGGTTGGCTTGGATTGGAGAACAAATGCCTCCAATATCAGAAGTTTGGCGACTCTACTTACGTCGCTTTACTGTTGACCACTGGTATCGTTTTTTGAAGCAACGCCTGCACTGGACTCTTCCAAAACTCAGTACTCCCAAGCAATGTGAGCGTTGGAGTGACTTGATGCCGATGATTACTTGGGAATTGTGGTTAGCTGGTGATATCGTTGCTGATAACCCCCTACCTTGGCAGAAGTCGATAGACAAACTAACCCCCGGAAGGGTTGCTCAGGCTATGGGGATCATTTTAGAGGCTATTGGTACTCCTGCCCGTTCACCCAAACCTCAAAGGAAAGTCCCCTGGTTGGAAACCAGGACAAGCAAGACAACGTAGAATTCGCTATCCTATAGTCAAAAAAACTACTAGTAAGCCTCGCAAACAGTTACCAGAATTCGCTTAATCACAAAGATTTTTATGCTTGAAGCTTGTGTCTCATCAACGAGCGTGCTGCTGGGTCTTTTTTTGTTGCTTAGTCTAAGCTCCAGTTACTCAGCGCTGATACACAAAGCGCTAAATTTGACCCGAATAGGGAACAGGCGACAATTAACATTAACTCACGAGATTTGATTATGCGCCGTGGCAGCAACATCAGAACCAACGCCACTGGAGAAAATGTCATCGGCGGTAACATCAACATTGACACAGACGTATTAGCGGCATTTGAAAATAGTGATATTAGCGCCAATTCTGCTAACTTCCGTGGCGGGAATGTGCGAATCAATGCCCAAGGTATCTTTGGTACACAGTTCCGAGATGTAGCATCTGATAAAACAAGTGACATCACCGCCACTGGGGCAAGTCCTGAGTTCAGTGGTACCGTAGAAATCAATCAACCCGATGTTGACCTCAGTCGCGGCTTAATTAACTTGCCGTCAGTACCAGTTGATACCCAAGTGACACAAAGCTGTACTGCGGGTGGAACTGTAGCTAAGAGCCAATTTATCATCACCGGACGCGGCGGCTTGCCTCCTAATCCCGGCGATGCCCTCAGCACTGATGCAGTTCAAGTAGATTTAATCACTCTCAATCCAAGCAGTAATAACCGCAATAGTCCATCTGTTACCAGCAAAACAACTACCGCCGTACCAGAACGCATTGTAGAAGCTACTGGTTGGATAATCAACGAAAAAGGGGAAGTCGTCCTCATAGCAAATGCTCCCACCACCACGCCCCATAGTCCTTCGTTTAACCCTGCATCTTGCAGAGCAAGTTAGCATTGGACTTCACTACTGACTTTCTAGGTTGCAGCACTCCACTTTTGGTTCAGTTGCAAAATCATTCAAACCAACAGTTTGCAACAGCGCAACCCAAGAAGTATCTTGCCCAGTAGTACGACGCAGTTCACTAGCAGCGCTCAGTGCCTCATACCAAATACCATTAGTACCATAAAGGGCTACGCGCTGGCTTGGTGTCGCTTTTTCTAATTGAGTTTTCAGAGCAGAGTTCAGTTGCTCCCGTTTTACGTACCCTTCAACATCAGCAATAATTTGATTATCCTTCTTACAGTAGATGTTAAAATACCAACGATACCTCTTACCAATCTCCAAAGGTGCTGCTTTTGATGGCAAACTCAGGTTCACTACTCCTGGTGTCCCTGTCAAAGAAGTTTTGTAAATAGTCTGATTTTGTGCTTCATCTTCTAGCACAAACTCTCCATAAGCTAAGGACGACGAATAAGGAACATAGAACGAGAAACTAGGATGTTCGGCAATCGTTGCTGCAAACACCAATTCTGACTTTGAATAAACAGGTACTAAGGCTGTGAGCCGCTTTTGAGAAGAAGTCAGGGGTTTTTTCATGGTATCCTGACCACAGCCACGGCTACCTGCTTCTGCTCGCTTACCTGGTTCCCCGATGTCTGGTGGTGGGGGCGGTGCAGCGAAAATCAATGATTGGTTTAATTGTCCCTTGGAGTTTCCAGGCTGTGCCTGCACTTGTATACAGCTAAGGAGTGTTAAATTGATAAGTGTTAAAAAACTAATGGCGAGGGAAAGTTGAATCTTTTGCACAGACAATTTCATCTTTTTTATGATGCCTCAAATTGTAAAAATCAATTGTCGCTGACTTTGTTGTGAAGCGAGGTAAATCGCCACTGTGCCGCCAGTCACTACTAAAACTAAGGCTGACGGGACGAGGGGAACCCAAATGCCAGAGCAAAAGAGAATTAAGCAAACAACGTATAAAACGCCTATTGCGCCTCCACCCGCTAGTATGAGATGTCGTCCTGACTGATAGCGCCAAGCAATTGCTCCTCCAACCACAGACCAACCCCAAACCCACAACACTTCACCCCAAACAGGCAAAACTGATATCAAAGGTCGCCCATCTTTCACCGCACTCACAAGCTGACTCACCATCTGTGCTTGCAGAATGACCCCTGGTATTTCCAGGGAAAAACCCTGCCCAGTCATGTAAGGGGTAGGACTATAATCACGGAAGCTTGGGGCAGTGGTACCAATGAGGACAATTCGGTCTTTGACTTGTTCCGGGTTGACCTTACCCCTAAGAACATCTGTGAGTGTGACTGTGGGGGCAATTTCTAAAGGAGAATCTTGGTAAGAGCGGTAATTGAGCAATATTTGATAGCCCTCTGTATCTAATTGTTGATATCCACCCATGTGAGACCGCAACCGCTTAAATACGACGTTGCCTAGCTGCAAATCCCCTTGGGGAGTGTATTTGGCAGAAATACCCTCCTTCTGGAGGTAGTGGAATGCCAGTTGGGCGTTAAGGGCGTAGTGTGCAGTACATGGGGTTGTTGGGTCTGCTGGTTGCATTGCCAATAAATGACGACGCACAACACCGTCTGGATCTGGGACAATATCACTAAATCCTTGGCGTTCTTTTGGAACTTCCTTTGGAGGTGAAGTTCCCTGATGGTCTTGTGTGCGATCGCTCACTTTACAAATCGCAAAGAAGTTATCAGCAGTTTGCAGACGAGTGGCTAAAGCAGCCTGGTTGGGATTTACTGTCCAAGGACGATAAATATCCAAGCCAATGGTTCGCGGTTGGAACTGTGCAAGTTTTTCCAACAGCTGCGCCAGTGCTATATCTGAGAGTGACCCTTTTCCTTGTTGCTGTTCTTTTAGTTTCAAATCATCTTCGGTGACAGTGACTATCAACAGGCGCGAATCTTGCTTTTCCTGTGGACGCGATCGCGAAGCGAGTAAAAAGCGAGGCGGCGATCGCATGAATTGGTCATAAGCCTGCAACTCCCATGTTTGCAATCCTCCTTGGTGTCTTATCCCTAGTACGCCAGCGGTTATCAACAAACTCAAAACTAGCAAGGTTCCGAGGCGGCGAGTGTTGGGAACTCGGGATTTTGCCCAAGCCATTGGCACTACAGCAGGATGTTCGCAAATGACTGGCAACCAACTTGCGCCTGGATATTCGCCCTCTAGTCCGTGGAGTTTTTCTCTAGCAGTCCGAAAGGCAGCATATATAGACTGTCCTGAGGAAAAAGCCTGCAGAAAATGCTTTAAAAATGCTTGAGCCACCAAGTCTGGCACCGGCTCTCGCATGACAATAATTTGCGGAATATGTAAATCTTGTAGTTCTCGCGCTAATCCCAACCCATCACAGGAGTTGAAAATCGCTAATTGCAACCCGTTGGCAACAGCATTTCTCAACGCATACTTGAGTTCGGCAATTGTTAAGCTCTCTGTCTCATTAATATAGATGCGACCAGTGTCACCTTCGGTCTTGCTATGACCCGCGAAGAATAAGATGTTCCAGGGTTGGTTCCACAACTGGTCGTTGATGTCTTGACGTTGAGGCTGTTCCAAAAAGGTCGTAGCCGCACCCGGCAATTTTTTTAGTAACTGGCGGTCTTGGTCTACATTAATACCATTACTATCACCCAAAATCGCTAAAATTCTGATTTTATTTCTTTGGGCAGATGTCTGCAATGCGGCTGCCACTTGTTCTGACTCTGGAACACTTAAAGCGACTTCAGCTTTTTGATAATCTTGATCAATCAAATCCCACAAATGCCAAGGAAGTTTCTTGATCTGCAAACAAGGAGTGCGTATCAGCACCCGCACTTCGTCCTCTGGCATTAAGTGTTTGAGCCATTTTTCCCGCACCGGGCGAAAAGACTCTGACAGCAACCAGTTATTCAGATGCTTACGCAACTCACAAGCAGCGCTTTCGCAGTCATTGCGCCACTGGGTAATGGAACCATCGTAAATAATTTTTTTGGCTTTGATACGGGCATTTCCCAGACTGCAATAAGTTGACCGCCACTGGTCAATTGCTCTCACCATGTTTGGATTTGAGGGTAACTTACCGGAAATTTCTGTACTGGGGCGAAAGCCTTCTTCCCCAATCTCCAGCGTCACCCGCACCCCCACCTCTAAATCGCCATCTAGCTTCAGGACAACTAACTTTCTCATTGGCAGCACCTCTATATTCGCTTCAGATGACAAAATCTTCTATAGTGCTGACATCCGCCAGAGCGAGTTTAACACTGAAACGTTCTCCTATCTCGCAACTAAACTCCAATTGAATATTCTTATTGCTGCTTCTAGTTTGGGCTTCCATGACAGATGCTCCATCACAATCCAACAATGTCAAATGGAGATTTGGTGGCAAATAATTTTCTTTGCTTGTGGGATGTACTTCCACGATAACGTCCATTTCCTGGTCATTGTCTGGAGTGAGAGTAACGACTAGAACGACGGCTTGCTCGGTCAAAAGTTTCCCCAAATTAATCAACTTGCCCCTGCTAACCAAATCGCCCTTACTACTTCTAAGGCTACTAGCTACATAGGCTGGTTGAGTGCGTAAGAGAGATTCAATTTCTTGCCAGCCAGCATCAAAAATATTCTCAAACCATTGCTTCAAGTTGACCAAATTATTATTTACTTTGAGCGAATCATCAGCTAATTTGGCTGTATTTAATTGAGTCAGATATTCTAAATAATCCAGTAAATCTTCCAAAGAATGCAGTTGACTGATTGATAATACATCATTTGATACTTCCTTGACAAATCCTAGCAACTTTGCCTCTCGAAATGATTTACTAATTTGCACAGCCACATAGCCGATTCGGTTTAACTGTGCTTCGGGTGGCACATAGACAAACTGTTCCCCTTCCAATACCGGACGACATTCTAACGAGCCTAAATTTTTTAGCGACAAATCAGCTACGTCCATAAGTAAATGCTGCACTGGGTTCCAACTGTCACTCGCTTCCAAGTCTGTCTCGAACCCCATGCATTGTAGATATGAATTCACAAAAGACACAGATAAAGTATTGAGACGGACTTGTTCGCCTTTTTCAGGCGTGGCTTGTTGTCTACATAATTGTTCAGCTAGCCGCCTAGCTCCTGGAGATATAAGTCCTGTAAATGTTAAAAAACCTGTTTTGTTGCTCATAATTTTTTGACCACCCGGTTAAATTTTATGAAATCTACAAATATTCTCTTAATATAGGAGCAAATTTTTTCAGGCATCTTTGATAAAAATTATGTAATGATGAAATTCCAATTCGCCATTCGGCTGAGATGTCTTTCCAGGGAATTCCCGAATACCTTCTTCTCGCTATTTCTTGAAAATTTGCTTCCGGATGACCTTTTATATGTTCTTTGATAAAAATTCCTTCTGGGTCAGATTCTATAAATTGAATGATTTGTTCATACAAAGACGTAGATTCAGAGTCGGAAATATTTTCTATGTGAGACTTGTCTAAACTTATTTCATTTTCTTGTCCTACAATTACGGGTATAGCTTCTGGAAAAAAGCGTTTAGTGAGTAGCATATTCACCCAGGTTATGACTTCACCCCGTTCTGAGTCATATTTGCTAATATTGTCATCTCGACAAATATAAAAGAATAGACTTTGTACCGCTTCTTGATAAATATCTTCATAAAGTCGTTGAAATTGACCGCTATAGGGACGAATAAGTTTACCTGACAGCCAAATGGCATCAACTAGCTGTGTTAAAGCCATCCGTCGCTCCTTGGTTGCTTGTGGGTGTCGTTGGGCAAGGAGCGCTAATTTTTTAAGTTGTACATCTAGCTGTTTTCTCAACGAGTCGTTTGTCATAAAAGACCTCGAATGTCATTGCACCGAGTTGCGCTCTATATTTCTCAGCTAGAAAGCGCGGGTTTTACACAAACTATTGTTGATTGTTACAAAAATTTATTTATTGAGAGTGGGATGGAGCGATCAAAGGGCAGTGTCACCCGGAAAATCGCCCTTTAGAGGGCTCCTGTCGCTATGCCTGCGGCTAAGCGATACCGCTTGGCAACTACCAGCCCCAAGATTCACCCGATCGCTGCACTCCCAAGTGCGATCGCGTTTCCCCTTAAGGCGACTGCGGTAGGTACTTCAGGGCAAGGTACAAGTTCAGCTAAAACCGCACGAAACTACATCTCACCCCGATAGGGGGAGTGTGAGAGGAATGCGGGTCAAAGAAGGGGGTTCGATACCCCCTTCTTTGACATTTTCTTGGCTAGCACCCGAAGGTAATCCCTAAACACATCATTTTGCGTTCTGGCTGTCATGTCACAATATTGCAGCCATACTTGTTTTTCTTCTGGGGTGAGACGAAAATTAACACACTCTGTAAGTTTTGCCATTGTCGTGTAAAAGGATTTCATTTACAATGATGACATGAAATACACATACCAGTACAAAACATTCGCAACAACTCAACAGAAGCTAGAGCTAAATCTCTGGCTCAGAACGTGCCAGTACTGGTACAACCGCCAATTAGGTGACAGATTTGATTGGTGGGAGTGCAACCGCTCCCCCGTTAATGCCTGTCCTCTGGTAACACACTTACCAGAATTACGGGACAAGCCAAACTATTACAACCAGAAAAAACAATTGCCAGACCTCAAAAAAGAACCTGTTGTTGTTCAGTGGTCTGGGCAAAAGCTAGATTTCTCGCGAGTACCAGCAAACACGCTACAAGAAGTTTGTAAGCGAGTAGACAAAGCCTTTGAACGCTTTATTGCAGGCGACTCATCTGGGAAGCGTAGTGGAAAACCACGCTTTAAATCCGAGTCTCGTTTTCGCTCTTTCGTAATTGAAGGTGCTGGACTAGAGTTGCATTCTTGCTCAGTGGGCGGGAAGTATCTCTACATCAAAGTCCCTAAGATTGGCTTAATTAAAGTTCGGTCACATAGACATATCCCGGATGGCGCTGTTCTCAAGCAGTTGCAGTTCATCAAAAAGAGCGATGGCTGGTTTGTAAACTTACGACTAGAAGATGTAACCGTTCCTACTATCACCCCAGAATCAATTATTCCTACATGGGAAAACTCGATGGGACTGGATGCTGTCTTGCATGAAGACAGCTACCTTGCAACATCAGAGAATACAAAGCTTCCCTCTCTCAAAGTTCTACGCAAGAGTTTAGAAAAGCTAGCTCAGATATCTAAGAAGAAGAATTTAAGAAAAAAAGGTTCTGCGTCTAGACGTAAGCTAGCTAAAACAGAAGGAAGGCAGCACCAGAAAATAGCTAGAGCGAGGAAAGATTTCCAGTACAAAACTGCTCACAAACTAGTGAGAACTGGCAAGAAAGTATTTTTCTATGAAGACCTCAACCTAACAGGTCTTACCCGACGCAATGCCCCTAAACAAGACGAGACAGGGGCATATCTTCCCAACGGTCAGTCCGTCAAATCAGGGTTGAACCTGTCATGGGCTGATGCTGCATTTGGTCAATTCTTTGAAATCTTAGGTCACATAGCTGGAAAAGCTGGAGCCGTTGTGGTTGCAAAGAATCCTGCCTATAGCTCTCAATTGCTCTCCTACCGAGACGAATTTGCCTTTACTGATAGAGATATTCGAGAGTATTGGGATGAAATGCAGAAGCTCTGGGTTGATAGAGATGTCAATGCTGCTATCAACTTGAAGAGGCTGGGGCTGGACGTGTTCCCCAGCATAAAACGCCGAAAAGGTGGTATGGCAATAGTAAATTCTATTACCGATACCACCTCCAAGGAAGTTCTCCGTATTCTCCGGAATACCTGAGAAGCCTACACGCTCCCCGTTAGGGCAGTGTAGGAGCGTCACGGACGATCGCTTGCCATGCTGGCGCACTCATGGCAGCACCCAAACTCAGCACGAACGTCAAAGCCAGTAATAAGGGATTTCCAAATGAAAAATGTCTTTCCTGTGACCCAACGTCCACCGATGAATAGGCGATCGAATCCGGTGTAGGGAGCGGGTGCATGAGAAGTTGAGTCGGTCGTTCGGTTTGGGGTCGTTGTGGTCATAAAAAAGTCTCCTTATCGGTTTGTTGGTTGGATACTGCCTCTCGACGCTCCAGACGAAATCAGACGTATCTCACAAAAACCGAATGCTTTATGGTATGTATGTTGTAGCTGCGATCGCGCTTCTGTTTCATCTTCCCTATGGTTAGGACGGAAGTTCAATATTGTGTGTTCGAGGATACCTTCCTGGAGTTCTGTCTATGACTACTTTTTAGTACGAGCGCCAATCTGGTAGGATGGCTTAGCTCTTGCAACAGATGTATACTGGGAATTGCGATCGCGAAGCGTCTCCATGAGCATCGCTTGGCGCATATAGCATCGATTTCCGCTAATTCTTGCTATAAGACAAACCAGTAGAGAAACACGATTGCGTTCATCGGCTAGATTTTACGTCAAAGCCAACGCTTGTTCCTTAGAGAATAATTTGGAAGATATACGGAACTCTGCGGTCTATCCACCCAAAGCAGCCTGCTATCCGGACAGTTGGTATTAATCCAATTAATACCATCCCCTTATGAAGCTAGCACGATTAGAAAAGTTGGTCAAAGTCCTGCTTGGTCAATCAATCTTGACAAAGATATCGATAGGTTTCTGGAAGATGATTCAGAATATTTTAAGACCAAATGGGATGAATCCTTTAGCAATAATTTACGACACATTGAGTGCTGGAATTCACAGGCTTCGTGAAGAGGAGTGTCTAAAGAACTCCGAATACATACGGGTTGCATTGTCCTATATAATCCAAACACTTACTCGGCAGAATGAAGAGCAAAGAGCATTTCTTGATGCCACAAAAAGTCTAAATGACTTTAACAGTAAATCTAGTTAATCTGGTGGAGAAAATCTGCCTAACGATTCGCGTGAGGGGCTGCAAACAACTTTGAACTCAGCAGTGGAAGGCTTTCATGAGTCTGCGCTAAGCGAATTGTTAGGCTTGGCTTGGAATATGGAGAAACAAGTCTATATCATGCATATTTAGATACTTTACTCATGCGCTGAATCCTCCAGAACAGTACCAAAAGCTAGCAGCCAATGCTTTATACATAGCTGTTTGCCAAGAGTTTAAATATACTGACTCACGACTTGCAGCTTCTTCACTGAGATGAGCATTAACTCCTTTATAGCCCGTCTTAGAGAAAAGCTGAGCAAGACGATCTCGAATATTGACAAGTTCTGTTGCTGCATGTGAGGTGTAAAGATATGAAAGCTTAAATACTTTAAAGTGGTGTTCGATGCGTTTAGCCTTCAGAATATCCCAACCTACAGGTGGTTTCGCAAAAAATTGAAGGACAGCTGGAGAGGTCTCAATAACTTTTGCATAAAGCCATAAGTCAGTTTCGACATCATCAAAGTATGGATGAATTGTCTCTTGATCTGACGTCTTTGGAATTGCAGCAATCTTTGTCTTATTACAATCTGCACAAGCAGGAACCAAATTTATTGGAACAACAGCAAGTGCCGGATATTCGGTCTTAGGTAGATGATGATCTAGGGTAGAGACTACGCGCTGTCCACATAAGGGACAACGACCATGTGCAGGAGCAGCCAATAACTTATCGTAAATTGAGCGTCCTGGAGCATCTTTTTTTGCCATCCTATTTGTGTATACTTCTAACATCTCTTGCTTTGTCACTATCCCATTAACATCATTTTGCGGTATCAATGTATGAAGCGTAGTCGTTGAAGCAGCCGCTTCAAATTCATTAGCAGCCGCTACTATAGTTGCTCCGACTGAGGTTAGACGGGACTTTAAACCAATGTTCCTAACACGGCTGATGCACGTGAGGAAAACTGCTCCAGGCTCATCAAGAGGCTTTGTCAACTTTCGCATGACGTTACAACTCCTCTTCGGAGTCGCGTGCTACGATCAGAGCGCGTAAGATAGCACGTGCTTCAGCTCCAAGTTCATAATCAAACATGTCCATAGTAGATTCAAAACTTCTCCCGTGTTCTACAGCAGCCTGAAGTAATCTATGGAACCCAGACTGTGTTACTTCCAATCCGAATACTTCACGTGTTAGGATACCAGCATTTTCTCCAAAAGTTTCTATCTCAGGTCTTTCAACTATGGCTTCAGAGCCAGTACGGCGTAACTTCCAAGCGCAGCTTCTAGGAACTTCTTGGAGAACAACGGGCGAGTGAGTTGCTATGATTGCAACGCCATTTCGATATATTAAAAGCTCAGAAAGCGCTCTAACGAATGCAGACAGAAGTGGTGGATGAAGATGTGCTTCTGGCTCATCTAGCAAAACTAATGTACGCTCTTCAACGGTTTCAACTAACCGGGTCATTGTCAAGAGAACAATTTTGTGACCAGAACTGAGCTTATCAAAAACTTTACGAGCTTTCTTATCAAATAACTCATTTTCATTACCATCAGCTAGTGATGCTACCTCCGCTTCTTTGAAGATTGGATCTGCTTCAAGCATTTCCAGAGATCTTTGCCAGCGAATGACTCTAGCACCTTGCCTGCAAGCGCGTACACTACTTACAAACTCAGTTGCCAATATTTGAGGAGTTTTTGGTGCAGGGTTAGCCTCTTTTCCCTTGCTACTCAAGCGCTTTAGTCCAACATAAGAGTATTTAATACCAACTGTCTTATCCTTTCTCTCACGCAGTGGTTCAAAATCATCAAAGGCACTAAAAGTAACAGAAACTAGATTTGCGAAAAGTTCAATATTATTGCTCATCTCTTGGGAAGTGAACCTTCCAAATTGATTGGGGGATGCCTCTTCATCCACTAGTGAACGTGTCATGTAATTAAGAATACGAGTTTTACCAACACCATTCCGACCGATTAAGACATGGATATTAGTTGGAGGATTTGACTCTGGTTCAACCTCAAAAGATAGAACAATCGAAGGTATTGTACTACCACTACGACTTGGCGATTGATAGGAGAAGTCGTAGCGAGAGAGCCGAGCTCCTCCATCTACCAATCGTCGGAACTGTCCACGCACAGACATAGGAGTAACAGACCTCAAAAGTGAAATCTTAGTTACTCGCTCCTCAAGTGCTCTCTCAAATAGTGAAAGATCTGCAACGACATCCCTTAGTCCAGTTAGCACTCGCTCTCGTAGTGAGTGACTGAGTTTCTTTAGACTCTCGTAATAGCTGTCTTCTTGCCCAAGCGAGAAGAAGTGTTCGTCCAATGCATCGAATTCATCTGGTATTTGAGGGCTACGTTGTCCCTTCTGCATACCAAACTGACCAATTTTGACACCCCCTGGCTGGTGTTGTTCACCTGCTTCATCAAATATGATTAACGAAAATAAAGTTGAAAACTCAAACCAGTCGTCCCAGTTATCCCTAACCAGGAAAACATTGGGAAGAGTTGAAGATAAGGTTGGTGTTCTTGAGGAGAGAACAGTAAAAAACATAAGAATAGAAAATAACGTAAGGCATTTATGTTCTCAATATTAGCTGAGGGAAAACTCATTAAAGCCTAACAATTCGTTCGCAGTGCATCGTCTATCATTTAAGCTGCATTAGCTCTTGTATAGCACATCAATTAATTCAATCTGCTCTGTCGCTCACACTGACATCAATTGCTGGATGCGCTCTGGCACCTCTCCTAGCCAATCCGGATTCTCGGCAGTGCCGTCGTAAATTGATGAGGTTTTGAATGGCTCAAACTCGCCGCGTGATGCCGCTTCTGCTGTTTTTGCTAACAGCGATCGCACCTGCTCATCATTCATCGGCTTGAACGTCCGCACCGCTTCAAACGCTTGATCGAGAATCTCCATGCTGTCAATTCCCGTAATTACAAGCGATGTGGGCAGATTCAATGCATAATGTAGGCACTCAATTGGCGTTACCGTATTTGACGGTAAAAGAATACCGTTTGCCATGCTTTTCATGCCAAGAGACACACTAGAGCTGGCTGTAGGCAATTTAGCTAATTCGGGCGCGAAACTACGTCCTACCCGTAAGGGAGGCGGTAGTTGCTGTCCTGGACAAAAACTCGGTACACCCCCGACCTATATTAAACGTCGTTTAACGCGGGACAGGGGTGTCCTCGTTGATTGTCTATCTCCGTGATATTATAGAGATGGTCGTTGACCCGCCCGCCAGCAAACAGATAGGTCAAAAGAAAGTAGCGTAACGACGCTTACCGCAGAAAGCTCGGTAGACCAGGGGAATGGGATTTGCCGCTGGAGAGCAAAGCACACTCCATGCGAATCCTCGGACAAAAAAACGATATTCGCCTGCGGAAGGCTGGGCGACTGCCGGGGTCTAGGCTTATGACCTAGTAAACGCCTATTGGCGAGAGACGCTGTGTAAGACCAAATTGTACTTGTACAAAGAGGCAACGGCGAGTGAGACCGGAAGCCTGCACTCACCCATGAGCGGGAGTGTAGGTACTTCACGCAGTGTGAGGTACATGGTTGAGTTGATGCGTTACGCGATCGCTCGTGAAGGCGAGATCCCCGACTTCTCTAAAAAGTCGGGGATCTGAAGCGCTGGCATCTCACACCTCAAATAGGATTGCTTGTAACTCATTTCTAAGGCGTGTTCATCGAGTTGGATCGTCACTGACTTTGACAATCAGCTTGCCAAAGTTTTTCCCTTGTAGTAAACCGATGAAGGCGTGCGGGGCGTTTTCCAGACCCTCTACAACGTCTTCTTTATACTTGAGCTTACCTTCCTGCAACCACTGAGAAACATCGTTTACGAACTCTGCCTGACGCTGTTGGTAATCACCAACCAGAAAACCTTTGATTAAAGCGCGTTTAACCAACAGTGGCATCAAATTAGGACCAGGAGGAGGATTTTCTGCGTTGTACTGCGAGATTAAACCAACCAGTGGTATTCTTGCCCCCAGATTAATCTGCTGCAACACAGCTTCTAAAATTGGACCTGCCGTATTGTCAAAGTAAACGTCGATTCCGTTAGGACTAGCAGCTTTGAGTGCTGAACTTAGGTCTTGATTTTTGCGGTTAATGCAGGCATCAAACCCTAATTCTTTCACTACGTAATCGCATTTCGCCTCACTACCAGCCACCCCCACTGCCCGACAGCCTTTGAGTTTGGCAATTTGACCGGCTACAGAACCGACTGCGCCAGAGGCAGCAGAAACGACAACCGTTTCGCCCGCTTGGGGTTGCCCAATATCAAGCAGCGCAAAATATGCCGTCATTCCGGGCATCCCCGTTATGCCCAACGCATAGGAGATGGGCGCTTGATTGGGGTCAAGCTTACGCAACGTTTCGCCTTTCGATACGCCATAGGCTTGCCAGCCGTCATAACTAAGCACAAAATCTCCAGCTGAGAATTGGGGATGGTTCGATTTCACCACTTGGCTGACTGTGCCACCCACCATCACAGACCCCAATTCTACCGGAGTAGCATAAGATTCGCGATCGCTCATGCGACCGCGCATGTAGGGGTCGAGGGACAGATAGATCGTGCGGTTGAGAACTTCCCCTTCCCCTGGTTCTGGGATTGGGGTTTCGATCAGGGCGAAATCACTTTCTTTCGGTTCCCCAACTGGGCGGCTTTTGAGTAAGATTTGTTGGTTAATTGAATTAGGCATAATAACTAGTTCTCGATGGCTTTGCTTTTTTTGATATACTGTGCTGCTAGGCAGAAAGAAAGCGATACAAGCCTCCTGTTATGGACTGATGGCAGCCAGACGTAAACAACACCTGATGACTCGTGCTTATCGAGTGTTTCTCAACAATGCAAACATTGATGATTCCTATTTTCTGCCAATACGTTGAGTTGGTCGTGCCGCAAATGACTCTGTATATGCAGTTCCTATAACTAGGATAATCAAGGTGATGATTTGAATCAATGTTATTTGGATTACATCAAAATTTCATGGAAGAAAACCTTCAAAATGATAACTATTAAGGTCTTCTGTGACTATGACTACACCAAATAGCCCCTAGAAGGCTCTACACAGCATTTTAGGGGCTATTGATTTATGATTGGTCACACATTCGGTTTACAAATCCAGTCCATTAAGATCGCCGAAAATCCGCCAAAATAGAAGTTGCCCAACGATTGAGGCACTGGATATGGAAGAATTACTAGAGTTAAAAGATTTGTTGCTCAAAGGTGATGTACCAGGAGCGTTGGTCATCGTTGAAGAATTAGAAGAGATGAGCCGTAAGGATATAATCAAGACGATTCGTAGTTATGCCGTGATTCTGCTGTTGCATCTGATTAAACAGCAAGCAGAAAACCGCACGACTCGCTCTTGGGATGTTTCTATTCGCAATTCAGTTCGGGAAATTCAAAGGGAAAATAAGCGTCGCAAAACAGGGGGCTATTATTTAACTGCTGAAGAATTGCTGGAAACCTTACAAGAAGCTTACTTAAATGCCATCGATGAGGCTTCCCTAGAAGTAGAAGAAGGGCGTTATCAACCAGAAGAATTAGAACAACTGGTTAACCGAGAAGAAATTATAAATCGTGCAATAGCTTTGATATTACCACAAGAGTAAAGATAATTGGCTAAACAACGACTTGACACTTTATTAGTAGAACTCAATTTATGCTCCTCGCGCCAACAAGCACAGCGGCTTATTCAGGCGGGGGGAAGTGAGTGTTGATCAGCAGGTGATTGATAAGCCTGGTACGGAAGTTGATGTTGCGGCGCAAATTCAGATAAAAGAGCGATCGCCCTTTGTTTCTAGAGGCGGGGAAAAGTTAGCAAAAGCATTGCAAGTGTTTGCGATTCCTGTGGAAGGGCGCATTTGTTTGGATGGCGGTATTTCTACAGGTGGTTTTACTGATTGTCTGCTGCAAGCCGCGGCAAAATTGGTTTACGGCGTTGATGTTGGTTATGGACAAGTTGACTGGCACTTGCGAAATGATTCTCGGGTGATTTTGAAGGAACGCACGAATTTACGGTATCTGAAGCCAGAAGAGTTGTATGGTGATGCTGAACTAGCTGATTTAGCGGTGGTTGATGTGTCGTTTATTTCCTTAACCAAGATTTTGCCTGCTCTATGGCAGCTACTGCAATCTCCCCGTGAAGCTGTATTACTAGTGAAACCACAGTTTGAAGTCGGGAAAAACCGTGTAGGTAAAAAAGGTGTTGTGCGTGATTCTAAAGACCAAGCAGATGCTATTTTTCAGGTGTTGCAAGCCGCCAGTGAATTGGGATGGAAGTACAAGGGTTTAACTTGGTCGCCTGGGTCCTGCTGGGAATATAGAGTATCTCTTATGGCTGGGAATCGAGAGTGAAACTCCGCCGCCTGATATAGAGAGTGTTCACCGAAAAAATGGGTCTGAAGCCTCGCCCTTTTAGGGCGACTTTTTTCGCCGTGATAATTCTTTGATGTAGTCTCGAATAACTTCCGAGATTTGCATATCTGTTGATTGAGCATATTCTCTTAGTGTCTCGAACTCTTTTTCGGACAGTCGAACTCGCAACATCTTTTCTCTTGGCATATCATTATAGTAGCAATAATAGTGCTACTATAATGATATGCCGAAATGGAGCATGGGCACTGTTATACTTCGCAGAAACGGTCTCGCCAGTAGGCAAGTGTTGGTGCATAACACGCAAATCGAAGTAATGGGGGCGTCCGGGAACATAACCTCGGTTGTAGAAACAACATCTGGAGTAAGCGTACCTCGTATGTACTAGTGGGAACCCAGAACCAGTAAGCCGCCCTTCAGGTTCCTGAACCAATATGCTTGCGGATGTTCATCTGCAACATCGTTGGGGAAGAGGGCTAGTGAAAACAACCGCTCTGGACTCGGTGGCGAATGCCCCCGTGCTTCAGCCGGGGGTAAGCTTACCAGATAACAATATTAGCTGCATCTAAGTTGCGATAAATTGTTTTTTGTCAATTTCTGTTTTATTTATCGGATTAACGTTTTGCTTTAGTTTTTTAAGTTGCAAAATAGAAGGACAGTTTAAATATTGATGAGAGAAAATTGCATGAGTACTCAAGATAAAGCACGGGAATTAATGGTTCAGCAGCGCCAGCATGACGAACACTTGCACGAGTCAATGCTCAATCGTGCTGAAGCAGTACATCCCGCAGGGACAGACGCTATGACTCAAGAAGAAGCACGGGAGTTAATGGCGCAGCAACGTCATCATGAAAAACACCTGCATGAGTCAATGCTGAACCGTGCGGAGGCTGAGGTAGGATTGCCTACTGATAACAGTGATTCTTCTCAAGAGTGTCGTCTTTATTGATCGCGCGTAAAACCCCATCCCCTTGTGGGTGGGGTGCATCACGCCGGGAGATGACGAAACCATCTCCCTTGCAGGCAGGACTTGCAAGTCATTGAGAGAGTGAGGTGGTTCGACGTTTCGCTCTCTCTGAACTTGGTAATTGCTTGATGTAGTCTCTTATCAATTCGGCTGACGAAATTCCTTTTCTTTGAGCAGCATTCTCCAATTTGTCCCAAACTTGGCTGAGTCAGTCGAACTCGAAATATTTTGTCTCTTGCCATAACCGTAGCCTGATTGTGCTACAATTATCGTATCAGCGCTCCCACTGACCAGATTGACACAAACGAACTTGCTTACAAGGTGAACAGTGCAAACTCTCTCGACGGTAACGGCAGATGCTCATGGGGGAAACCCCCTGCGTACCCGTCACTGCCTCCTGAACCATGACAATTGGTATGGGGTTGCATTGAGAAAGATTGCCTATGCATGAAACCATCAATGCCTAAAACCAATATGTAGGGTTGTACAAAGCTTTTCGCTTCTTGTACAAAGACTCCGTGGGACCTGACTGAGTCTCTAATCTGCCTGTGGAGGTGAGGCACTCCGTTGGGCGGGCAACGCCCGACTTGAAGGAAGTGCCGAACCCGTAAGGGTATCGTTGTCGGGGACAAGCAATCCGCTTGCATTGCAAGTCTAGATGCGACCAATGAAGCAGGAAATTTCTTCAAGGTGACGTAGGAGTTGCCCCATCCGCGCGGAGCGGTGGGGAGAATGTCACTATCAAACATCATTCCCAGGACGCCACCCGCCGAGTAACGCTGCAACACCCAGCGCCGCAAAAGCAACCGCGCCCCACTTCAGCGGTGGATTCATATCGAACCAATCCAAGAAAGTTGGTATTACTAGATTGTCAAAGTCTCCCTTAACTCGGTCGTACTCTGGGATGGCGGGTGCAAAAAGATTGTCTGGTGCGTCCTCTGACTTTGGTTCGTTGGTGCGCTGTCCCGGAATGCCGACAACCGCCAATATGGAATCCACAAGTTCTGGTGAAACGCGCTGCAACACATCTAACACTCTGCCCACATCCCCAGCGATAAAGTCACGAGTGGGATGTTCAGCAGTGTAGAGAATGGCATCAACGACAATGCTGGGCTGATAATACGGCGGTATCCCTGTAGGCTTAACCCCTAGTTTCGTGCGAACTTTGTTGTAGTAAGGCGTGTTAATGACCGCAGGTTTTATTGATGTAACGCTGATGGGCAATTTTTCGTGTTGCAACTCAACGCGCAGTGCTTCTAAGAAACCTTCTACACCATGTTTGGCAGCAGAGTAAGGGCTTTGCAGTGGTAGAGCACGTACACCTTCCATTGAGGAAATATGAATTAACGCCCCGCGTCCCTCTTGTTTGAGATAGGGCAGTGCCGCCATTGCACCATGTACCTGTCCCATTAAAGTGACATCAATGACGCGTTGAAACTCTTCTGGTGTAATGTCCTCAAAAGGAGCAAGTACACCCGTAGCCGCAGTATGAACCCAGGTATCCAATCTTCCGTATTGTGCTACGGTTTTGTCTGCGATCGCCTTAACTTGTTCAAAATCACTGACATCTGCAATAACATATGCTGCTTCACCGCCAAAGCTTTGGATTTCCTCTACCAAAGACTTTAGCCCGCTTTCGCTGCGTGCAGCAACCATGACCTTTGCACCGCGTTGGGCAAATCTTAGCGCTGCTTCCCTTCCTATACCACTGGAAGCCCCAACGATGGCAACAACTTGCTGATTAATTGGCTTTAATTGCATGATTTATCATCCGTACCCTCTCCCTTCTGTATTAAGCTTTATTAAGCCAATGTTCATCTTTCGCAGGTGTGAGCAGTGGTTTATTTCTTAAGAGTAGGGGTGGTTTGAGCGACATACGTGTCAATTTAAGGCTCAACTGTTTATTCCACGTTGATTTACCCCACACGCCCTTCGGGTTCGCCAGTTCCCTACGGCGGGAAACCCGCCTTCAGGACTGGACTCACCAGTCGCCTGCGGAGGGAAAGCCGTCATTCGCGCTGGCTCCCCTTAATCCCCTCCCCGAGCTTCGGGGAGGGGAGGTTTTGGCGCAAGACAAAACCGGGGTGGGGTAAAGCGAGAATTGCGAGCAAGCACAAGGACGTGATATGGCGTGATCACAAGGTTTTCAGCTTAAATTGACACCAATGTTTGGGCGATCGCGCACAGCGGAGTGCCAGAGGCGATCGCCCCTACTTGTCACACAAAGACAATTTCTAATACATAGCTGATAAATACGCTGGAATTTCAGAAACCATCCGATAGACAACCGTTACACTTTTTCTAGCAGCTTGCATTCAAATTTCGTTAGTGGAATAGGCTCAAATTTGGTAGGTGATTAGACTTAGACATGAGACATTTTTGATGGTGCTGGAATAAAATTTAATCTTAAAATAAGACTAAAGGATGATGACAATAATGTTGTCATAAAACAAATGTACAGAAAACAGGTACTCATAGATCGCTTGACCCTCTCAGCCTACTGAAAGCAACTAATGTTTAGACTCAAAATCTGTAACAGCGCGTCTTGGTGGTTGTAGGTAAGAAAAAATTAAAATTGAGCAGTCACTGTAAACGCCCAAAACAAGCAATGGAGTAATACCCTCTGTTCAATGTATACATGAACCAACGTGAACAACTACAAGAACTGTACGATCTGCTAGAGGAAAAAATTGTCCGCTTGCGGAAGGCGAGGATTATTGAGACAGATCCTTTAGTCCTGTTCAAGTTGGATAAGCAGATTGAGGCGGAAGAAGAAGAACGCCGTAAAATCGCACAACAGATTGATAATCTAGAGTCAGTTATTTCCAGGACTTCGACTTCTCACACCAAACGCTTACGGCAACATAATATAACTCTTAATCCCCAGTTCTCGTCGATTTTAGGTTTTGTGGGAGTTAGCGTGATCGCAGTCGTTGTAGGTTTTAACTGGTGGTCACAGAATCAACAAATGTCGAAACTGCCGTCGGTAGCGCCAATTCATCAGTCTGAACCAAACTCTAACACCCCACAAATTAATCTCAAAACGGTTGAAACCAAAGTTGTCAGTGCGATTGCCACCGAAAAATTGAGCCAGGGTGACTTGCAAGTAGGGCTTCAGGCTGTGGAAGAACTGCTCAACCGCAATCAACTTTCTAACGCTGAATCAGCCCTGAACGCCGTTCCCCAAGAGTCGGCAGACAATCCATCTGTCTACTTTTTCAAGGGGCGATTGGTGTGGCAATCTATCCAGACAGGAGACAACAAATACAGCGTCGATGATGCCCGTCGTTATTGGGAAAGTGCAGTTGAGGCTCAACCAAACTCGCCTTTGTATAACAACGCTTTAGGGTTCGCCTACTACGCACAAGGCAATTTAAATCGAGCCAATGATTCTTGGTTCAAGGCATTGGGTTTAGCAGTTAGAGAGCAAAATACGTCTGCTTCTTCTACAGCATTCTCTCCCTCAAACCCACTGCGTCAAAATGTTTTAACATCCTATGCGGGGTTCGCTATTGGATTGTATAAAACTGCAAATAATCAACCTGTAGGAAAACGCGAGCAATATCTGAATGAAGCAATCAGGCTGCGTCAAATGGTCACAAAAGAAGATCCAGTCAATTTCGAGTTGAGAGAATTAGGTAAAAATTGGCTGTGGCCGGAGACGGCTTTACAAGATTGGAAAGCACTTCTCCAGCTAAAAAGTCAGCGTTCAGCATTCCAAAAGGACCCATAGCCCAGACCGATGCAATCAACTTCAAGAAAATTATGGTAAGCGGCAAAGGAAGATTCTATAATCTGCCTTAAAAAACTGAATTTGTGAAAACTGATAGCATTTTCTATCGCCTATTTCAAGAATTTCCAAGCATCTTCTTTGAACTCATTGGTGAACCACCACAAGAAGCTAACGCTTATCAATTTTCATCAGTTGAAGTCAAGCAAACAGCTTTTAGCATTGATGGTGTATTTCTTCCTACACAAGAAGGTGATAACCCGCTTTACTTTGTGGAAGTTCAGTTTCAAACAGACGCGGAAATTTACGCTCGATTGTTTGCAGAAATCTTTTTATACCTACGGCAAAATCAACCACAAAATGACTGGCGTGCTGCTGTGATATATCCAACCAGAAGTATAGATACAGTAGATGTAAAACATTATCGTGAATTCTTTACGAGTCAGCGTGTTAGCCGTATCTACCTTGATGAATTAGATGAAGCTGTATCGTTACCTATTTTCATTGCAACTGTCAAGTTAGTGATTGAAAATGAAGATACAGCAATTGAGAAAGCAAGGGAGTTGATAGATAGAACTCAACAGGAGATAAGTTCACAACAGCAACAGCAGCAATTACTACAATTGATAGAGACAATTTTAATTTACAAGTTTCCGACAATGAGTCGAGAGGAGATAGAAGCAATGTTTGGATTGAGTGAGTTAAAGCAGACACGAGTTTATCAAGAAGCCTTTGAGGATGGTGTTCGTCGAGAAAAGTTCAGAACAGTACCTCTGTTGTTAAGATTGGGGTTGACTGTGGAACAAGTGGCACGGGAGTTAGAATTGACTGTAGAAGAGGTGCAGCAAGCAGCACAACAACAATCTTCTTCGTGAAAAACAAGAACCCCGACTTCTTTGAGAAGTCGGGGTTCTGAAGAGAAGTCAATTTTTATGAAACGATTTGAAAATCGCTATTTTTTAGCTTTTTTTATCCAACCTTTTTCTTTAAAACTGGTCTTTGTCCCTGTGCGAGGTTTTCCATTTGAATGGCAACTATACCTTCATCAAAAGCTCTTTGAAAAATATCTTGATTGTCTAAATTGTTATACCCCAGACCATCATAAAAGCCCTGAGCAAAGACAATCGCTGCTTGGTCTTCAATTGGCTGGTTCATCCCAATTGTATAGTTAATATATTGGCTAATTGCCTTTGCGGGTTTTTCTGAATAACAGGCATTTAGCAGCACACAGTTCACATATTCAGCGTGCAATTTAAACAATGCAGCTAACCCTTCTGGTGATACAGGTTTGTGGTTTCCTGCATCATCCTCTAACACCAAGCTACCATCCTCCATGCCATGACCGCAGAAATGAACAATTTGGGGGCGTACTTCTGCGATCGCCCTGCGAATATCTTGAGAACGTACAGCAGTTCTTGTATCAATTTCAAATAAATCTCGTCTTGTCGCCCGTTCGATAGCTGCCCTAATTTCCCGCATCTCTTTGTCTAAACGTAAATTATGCGGTTGCGGAATTGCTGCCAAAATCAATATTTTTTGCTGTATCTTTTTAAGCTCAGAGTTTGTTGGGAATGGTGCAGGTTGCAGTTGATTTTCAATTTCACATAATCTATCACTAAATTCTTTGAGCGTACACTCCTCTTCTTGAATCTGCTTTTCATATTGAAACTTACGTAATGGGTCAGTTTCAATAATCAAAGCTTCTCGTATCCATGTGACTTTCTCACTTTGGAGTTTATACAATTTTTCAAGCGAGTTTCTTTCTCGTTCCAATCGACGCCGTTGCTCTTGTGTTACCATATTAATTTTTTATAAAAACAAGATTTTTTACGCGATTCGTGTTACATAGTAATCCTCCGCACATTTGTAAAACTTGAGCTTATTCAGATCCCCGACTTCTTAAAGAAGTCGGGGATCTTGTTTTTTCACAAATCATTTAGGACTACTTCCAAGCTTTGATGGATGTACGTTGGCTCATGGAGGTAACGCAGAGCGGTTGCCGTGCTATAACATACTTGAGTTACTTAATCTTTCCACAAAGTAATCCCACCCAATAAACCAGTAATATTGGGAATAATCTTCACATTTGACGGCAGTTCGATCTTAACTCTGACAGCTTCACCGCCGCCGATATACAGGTAATCGTAATTGAACAGATGTTCCAGAGATGCGATCGCCTTTTGTAAGCGCCTGTTCCATTTCTTCTCACCCACCTTTTCCAAGGTTGCACGTCCTAGCTGTTCTTCGTAAGTCTCCCCTTTGCGAAATTCATGATGTCCCATTTCCAAATTCGGCACGAGTTTCCCATCGACAAACAAAGCAGAACCAAAACCTGTACCCAGCGTAATCACCAATTCCACGCCTTTGCCAGAAATTGACCCCAAACCTTGCATATCGGCGTCATTGATCACCCGCACAGGGTTGTTTAAACGCTTTGACAATGCTGTTGCTAAATCAAACCCAATCCATTCTGGATCTAAGTTCGCGGCTGTTTCTGTGACACCCGCGCGCACCACACCGGGAAAACCTACCGAAACACGATGAAACTCACCTTGAGTCGCTGCTAGCGCTACAATTGCATCAATCACAACCTGCGGTTTTGGAGGTTGCGGTGTCTGTGTTCGCGCCCGTTCTGTCAAAGGTTTGCCCGTAATATCCAAAACCAATACCTTGACACCACTACCACCAATGTCAACTGATAGGGTGCGGATAGCTCCATTTTTTTCAACCATTGGGTTTTCTCTCGTCAGTATGTGCTAATTGGTTGATATTTTCTAATGTATCTAGGAAATATCCGGTTATGCTTAGGCTTTTTGCGTATTATACAATCTATACCCAGGCAGATTTTGTATTTTAAATAGCTTAGATGACTTCAAGACTTAGTGCTCTGTTTCATTAATTCTAATGAGTTACAAGATCCCCGACTTCTTTAAGAAGTCGGGGATCTGACCCCTACGACATGTCAAAATTAACGACATGAAACACTAAAAAATCTGGCTTTGGTTCTCATCGCTTTTGTAGAATCAGCAAGGTGTGATCCAAACTTTGGTAAATATATGCACAGCTTTATCCCCCCACAACGCTTTTTTCCTTACCTCACCTGGACTGACATCCAAGCAATGCCAAATAAGGAAAATGTGGTAATTATCCAACCAGTGGGAGCAATTGAACAACATGGTCCCCATTTACCGTTAATTGTGGATGCTGCAATTGGTGTGGCGGTTCTGGGAAAAGCTTTGGAAAAGCTAGACTCCAGCATTCCAGCATATGCCCTGCCAAATCTCTATTACGGTAAATCAAACGAACACTGGCACTTTCCTGGTACGATAACTCTAAGCGCCGAAACTCTCATAGCAACTCTGATGGAAGTTGCAGAAAGTCTTTACCGTGCTGGGTTTAGAAAACTGGTGTTGATGAATTCCCACGGGGGACAACCCCAAGTCATGGACATTGTGGCGCGGGATTTGCATATTAAGTACAGCGACTTCTTAGTGTTTCCGTTGTTCACCTGGCGAGTGCCGCATATTACCTGGGAATTACTGACGCCAAAGGAAAAACAATTAGGTATCCATGCAGGAGATGCTGAAACTAGCATTATGCTGGCGATTTTACCAGAACAGGTGAACATGGATGCCGCTGTTGCTGAGTATCCGCCAGAACAGCCAGAAGGCAGTTTGCTAAGTATCGAGGGAAAGTTGTCTTTTGCCTGGGCGACACGAGATTTAAGCAAAAGTGGAGTGGTAGGAGATCCCACAGTTGCAACCAAGGAAAAGGGCGATCGCATTCTTGAATCTGTTTCTGACGGTTGGGTACGAGTTATAAAAGACGTGTATGCTTTTCAAAAGCCACAACCTGAATAAGCTGGGAAACATTTCTTGTAGGATGTGTTAGGCGCAAGCCGTAACGCATCATATACAGCAGAATTCAGAAACCGCAGCTAGGAACTCAGAAGTAAAAAGGGCTTTCTGTCTGGTTTTTAGACAAAGCGCGTTGTATTTCATTTACTTGCAAGGTGCTGTAACTATTACCAATTTTTTGAGCGCGAATCGGTTCGTTCCCGCGATCGTTTTCTCATCTTGATGAATTTTTGTAAAGAAATCGCAAATTATGCGTAAAACTCATGAACCGAAACGGAGAAGTAAATAGATGTCGCGATACCAATTACAGTACTCCCCGCACTGTCAAATGATTGGGCGGGGTTTTTCTTATCACTCAGTTCATGAAGTTTTGTAAAAAGAACTCAGCTTGGGCATAAAGCAGAACACAGTTGGCTCCTCACGGATGGAATCCGTGGGATTTAAGCTAACAATCCTATAATTTGCATACCATATTTAAATAGACCTATCCAAAAAACAATGTAGAGACGTGGCATGGCACGTCTGGTACAAGGGTTATAGACAACACACAATTAATTTTTGGAGATGTCTAATGAAATTCTTGTGGGGTGGGCATCCTGCCCGCCCAAATTGTGCTTTCTTAAAGGCACAACAGCTTAAGCGAGGAAATGAGATAAGCGTTGTGAGCTAGAATAGTTTGACGATAAATTTATGGCACGACGCCAAAGAAACACAGAACGCCACACCTAAAGCGCTGACCAATAACCCACTACCCACATCATTAGCTATAATTTGCTAGTCTAAAAATAGTAGCAACATTGCTGGTGGCATAGCACAGTGGCAATGCATCAAAACAGAACTTTTTATTGAAAAAAATAAAAGAAACAGAATTATGGCGGCTTTTGAGACTAGAGTGACAAGGACTTACAGCCAAGAAGATATACAGCAAATTCTCCATCTGGCGATCGCCCGTCAAGCTGACGACAAAGACAAAGAATTTTCATACGAGCAACTGCTAGAAATTGCCGCAGAATTGGAAATCTCCCCAGAGACACTCAAACAAGCCGAACGAGACTGGCTCGAACAACTCGGAGAAATACAACAACGGCAAGCTTTTAACGCTCATCGCCAAGGTAAATTCAAGAAGCGTTTTGGCAATTATGCAATTGTTAATGCCTTTTTGTTGTCCCTAGATCTACTTAGTGGTGGTGGTCTTTCCTGGTCACTATATATTTTACTTTGCTGTGGGTTGGCAGCCGGTCTTGATGGTTGGAATACTTTTCAAACTAAAGGCGAAGAATACGAACTCGCTTTCCACAGGTGGCGTCGCCAGCATCAAGTGAAAAAATTCTTCAACACAGTTGTGAATAAATGGCTCAAAGGGTGGCAGATTTAGTTGATTTAAACCAGTCGTCATAATAGCAGGCATTGCTGGTTGTAAATTCCTACTTTTTCCAAAAAATTTCCTTAAATCTAGGTTTTAAAACCAAATCCAGTCTTGTTACCGCTTCATTTTTTAGCCCGCCCAGGCGGGTTTTTTTCGTCTCGCCCCAGCATTCCATGCTGGGGCGCGCTAAGCTGTTGCACTTTATAATTTGCTTAATTTTTTGTCAAGACAGCTTGGTTGTCAAGACTCAAAAATCAAAACTTACTCCTGACTCTTGACAATCCTCACGAGAAAGTATGGAATGAATATGTGTTTTAGCTGATCTGTCGTAAACTTACTCAGATCTTGCACGCAACAAGAGCCAGAGGCTCTAATATCTCGTTACCAGGTTCAACCTGGTAACGAGGGTTTGGAGGCTTTGCCTCCTCACTGTTGCAACAGGTGCAAAATCTCAGCTTACATACATTACCGAAATTCCTAGGCAGCAGAAAGCGCTTGCGTCTGTCAATCGCTATACTTTCATTGTGCCATACTACAATTTGCAACAAGCTAGATTCTTTGAAAATTTAGCTCTGTCTGCGCTGAAATCAACTGAATCCAATTAATCAAAGTGAATCAAACAAATAAAAATTTTTCCTTCCGTTTAGTTCTAGCTATTATTATTTTTTTTTCTATTATAAATTTAATCGTCACTGAACCTGTCATTCCTATTTTGGGGTTTCATGGCATCATTGCTTATAAAACTCCTATTACTCGATTTGATCAGGGATATATGGATTACCCACAACAAGATTTAGAGAAACTTTTAGACCATTTAATTCATAATAATTATTGGTTTTTATCCTCTCAAGATTTATATGACTTTTTCTTAACAAAATCCAAAAAAATTCCGAAAGAGCATTCAAATCAAAAGCCCATCATGATTACATTTGATGATGGATATAAAACAGTGTACACAAAATTGCTTCCTATTTTATCTAAACTTGAAGAGAAATACGGTAAAAAAGTAAAAGTTGTCTTGTTTATTAATCCAGGTACTCTAGAGCAGAAAAGTAACGCTGCCATTCACTTAGGATGCCAGGAATTAAGAGAAGGTCTGAAACAAGGTTTTTATGATATTCAATCTCATGGATTAAATCATAAAGACTTAACGACACTTAATCGTCAGGAATTAGTTAAGGAACTATTGCAAGCCCAGATTCAACTGAGAAAATGTACACAAGATTTAGACCCACAACAACAAGTAGCATCTCATTTTGCTTACCCTTATGGGGCTTATAACAAACAGGTGCAATACTATGCTTCTAAATATTATTTATCTAGCTATCTATACAATAATAAAATTCTGGATTATGGTTGTTTAAAAAACTACTATGAGATTCCTCGTATACCAATGAACGGACAAATATTATTTAAACAAATGCTACAAGAAGTCGCTGAAGGATTTCATCAATTCAAGATTCACAAAAAATGCGAAGGTAAATAAACAATTTTACACATTTATCATGAGGGTTAAGCATGGGATAAATAATATATAACGGCTGAAACAATATGAACTAAAATGAGATTTTCATGCACGAAAATATGAGCACTATTGCCAAAGAAAAACGCGCCTATGCCTTAGATGCACTACGTGGATTTGCGATTTTAGCAATGGTTTTATCAGGCACTATAAAATATAAGATTTTGCCAGCTTGGATGTACCATGCTCAGGAGCCTCCACCTACCCATACTTTTCATCCTAATCTGCCTGGTTTAACTTGGGTAGATACTGTATTTCCAATTTTTTTGTTTTGTATGGGAGCAGCTATCCCCTTGGCGCTGTCGAGTCGCCTTGCTCAAGGATTCACCATAAACAAAGTTATATTCTACATTTTTAAAAGAGGATTTTTGTTAGGAATATTTGCCATATTCCTTCAACATATTAGACCGTTTACGATTAATCAAAATCCAACCAAACAAACATGGTGGATAGCCTTATTGGGTTTCTTCATACTCTTTTTGATGTTTGTTCGGTGGTCTATAAACGTAAAATTTAGGCAGTACACAAAATGGATTACTTTTGGTGCTTACATCGCAGCAATTATCCTCGTCTGTTTTCTGCGATATCCAGATGGAAGTGGATTTTCTCTTTCTAGGAGCGATATTATTTTAGTCGTCCTGACAAATATGGCGATTTTTGCTTCTCTTACCTGGTTTTTTACCAAGAATAATTTGTTGCTACGTCTAGGATTATTAGGCTTATTGATTGCTTTGCGACTGTCGGCTACTGTTAAGGAGAGTTGGATTGCTTTGGTTTGGAAAGCATCGCCTGTCCCCTGGATTTTTCAATTTGATTATTTAAAGTATTTGTTTATCGTTATTCCTGGAACTATTACGGGAGATTTCATTCTCAATTGGCTGAAAATGCCAGAAATCGATAAGGGAGATGAGGAAATTAAATTAAATTGGAGTCAGCCACGTTTTTATAGCATCATTGTGTTGATGTTAGCTATTTGTTTGAGTCTACTGATTGGCTTACAGGCTAGATGGGTATGGCAAACAACGTTACTGAGTACTGTTCTTTGTTCAATGGGCTGGTTGTTATTTGTCAATCCAGCTAATGATACGGAAAAATTGCTGAAATCATTTTATCAGTGGGGCATTTATTGGTTGGCACTTGGCTTACTTTTTGAACCCTTTGAAAAAGGGATTAAGAAAGACCCATCTACGTTGAGTTACTACTTTGTTACGACGGCGATCGCACTGTTTCTCCTAATTACTTTCACTATACTTATAGACATCTTTCAACAGCGAAAATATCTTCAACTGTTCATCGACAACGGGCAGAATCCGATGATTGCTTATGTAGCGTTTGCTAATCTTCTTTTGCCCATTTTAAGATTAACGCAACTCGAACCGTTCATATTAAATTATATAAACACTCCGTTAACAGGCTTTTTGAAAGGGGTGATTTATACGTTAACAATTGCGTCTGTTGTAAGTTTTTTTAGTAAATTCAAGCTTTTTTGGAAGACGTAAAATTAAATTCTATTACGTACTCATATACACTTAATAAAATTGTGATATCTTTAACAATAGGTTTCTTAGTACAAAATTGCACAAGTTCGTAACGTTATGTATGTCATTCTGAACGGAGCGTCCCTTGCGCGTGTCCCTTTGGGACTCAGCGGAGTGAAGAATCTCGGGTGCTGAGTGCCAAGGGCACACGCTACGCGAACGCTTCACGCTTAGTTCCGCACCCTGCGGGAAGCCCTTCGGGTTCGTCAGTCGCTCATGGGGGAAACCCCCAAGACCGCGCTGACTCACCGCAAAGCGTCTACAGCATGACAAATAACGCCACAAATTTATGAAATGCAGTACTTAGATAAGTAAATTTCATCTGCGTACATCTGCGTACGCCTGCGGCTAATTCTTCATTTGTTTGGACTTTTACAAAAAGTGTAATCAGTAAGAGTTGTCATAATTTTGGGTCATAAATTTATAAATAACAGAAGCTTCAAGGCTTCAAACTGCTATAGAAGGAGATGCATCAATGCCAAGCACTTTAAGGGTGAGGACAAATACTGTTTTCAAGCAAGACTGGCGACTACAATCAAATGATCCTCAATTACAAGAACAAGACAAGTATTTAGCTAAAACAGGTCAGCAATTTCGCGTCTCGTCTATTGACCGTAATACTCAAAAATATGGCGGCGACTACTGGCTAGTCACTTTCGAGCAACCACTTCAGCCTAATCAAGGTCGAGCTAAGAGTAACTGGTATGTTTATGTACCTCATGTAGAAGAATTATCAGTAGATTCATCAAGTTCAGTCATTCTCAGAGCAAGGACAAGTACAACTTTTAAGCAAGACTGGCGGGAACAATCATCAAACCTTGCACAACAAGACAAGTACGCAGCCAGAGCAGGTGAGCAATTTCGCGTCTCCTCTATTGACCGCAATACTCAGATATATGGCGGCGACCACTGGAAAGTAACCTTCGAGCAACCAATTCAGCCTAGTCAGGGGAAAGCTAAGAGTACTTGGTTCGTTTATGTGCCTCAAGTAGAATTATTAGGCAATACAGCAACCTCAGCCACTATTAGAGCGACGACAAATACAACTTTCAAGCAAGACTGGAGAGCACAAACATCAAACCTCGCAGAACAAGACAAGTTCGCAGTCAAAGCAGGTCAGCAGTTTCGCGTCTCGTCTATTGATCGCAATGCTCAAAGATATGGTGGCGACCACTGGAAAGTGACTTTTGCCCAACCACTTCAGCCTAACCAGGGACAAGCTAAGAGTACCTGGTACGTTTATGTGCCTCATATAGTCTACGAATCATCTGCCTTAAGGTCTGGCAGCAATATAGCACCCAGTAATAGCAACAGATATATAACTCAGGTTCTACTGCAACAAATAAATGGAAGCCCCTCTATCCAAGCTGTGACAAACGTAAGCTTGCTTTGTCCCTCGTCCGTTCTTCTCTTCTGCTTCGTTTGTACTTCTGCGGTTCGTTTAAAAAACTATTTACAGCTATTTTCAGGTAAATAGACCTTTTTTGTGTCGCGCTCTACGCTCTAAACGCAAAGAAGAACGCTTAAAAATGTGGTCTAAATAAGTGAAAACTGCTGTAAAACTATACTTTTCCATTTCCCGCGCTAAATAAGGTGCAACAGCGAAAGTGCTGCACCCTTTCATAAAATTACCAACTAGCCACAGCTTGAGCTATGGCTTCATGTGCTTTGGCAAAAGACTGCTCGCGAACTTCATCACCCGCGCCGAGGTCTTCCACATTAATGAATGTAACGTCTGTAATTCCAACAAAACCAAAAACCGCTCTCAGGTAGGGTTCTTGATAATCGTATGGTGCTGCGGGACTTCCTGGTGAAAAGTTACCGCCCCGAGCTGTGACAACTAGCAACTTTTTGCCGTCAACCAATCCCTTGAAGCCGCCTTGCTCTGTGATAGCGAAGGTACGACCAACGCGAACAATTTGGTCAATGTAAGCTTTGAACGCAGAGGGTACGTTAAAGTTATACATTGGGACACCAAACACATAGCGGTCAGCTGCCAAAAACTCATCAACTAAAGTGTCTGACAATTCAATTGCTTGAGTCAGTTCGGGTGGGCGAGCATCTGGTGGTGTAAAAGCAGCAGCAATCCACGATTCGTCTACATGGGGAACTGGATTGTGACCTAAATCCCGGTAGGTCACTGTATCTCCAGAATGGGCGTTTTTCCAAGCTGTCACAAACTCATGAGTGAACTTGCGGGAGAAAGAACGTTCTCCACGAGGACTAGAGTCGATATGTAGGATATTTGCCATGAATCAATTCCCAATAGTAAACAAGTGATAGGGGGTTGCTCATTAGGCTTGTAGTTACGCAGAAACGCAACTATGAACCAGTCCCTTTATTTATAGTTAAATTTTTGAGCCGTAATAACTTTAAGCTATGTAAAGTTAACATGGAAAGTAGGCACTTAAAAGTAAGGTACTTACCTAAAAGAAACTATGAAAGCTGAAGCGGAAAACCATAGCAGGCTAACTTGTGAAGTGGAAACCACGCTCAGGGTGATTGGTGGACGCTGGAAGGTTTTGATTATTAGAGAATTGATGGGTGGTGTGAAACGCTTTGGCGAATTACAGCGAGCTTTGGGTGGAATTACTCAAAAAATGCTGACGCAACAACTTAGGGAAATGGAGGAAGACGGAATTATTCATCGAAAAGTCTACCCACAAATTCCTCCTAAAGTGGAATATTCGTTAACGCCTTTAGGAGAAAGTCTTCAACCAATTCTTTATGCAATGCACGAGTGGGGTGTAAAGCATGTATCTCAAATAAATAGTAAAAAACCAAATATTTGAAAATTACATTTGTTTCGTTAAAAGTGTCATTTGTCATTTGTCATTAGTCCTTTGTAATGACTAAGGACAAAAGACCAAGAGTTGATTTATAAAGTAAATCTTAAGTAGGGTGCGCCCTTGCAAAGCGCCGTAACCCACCATGTTATATGGCGGTGCGTTAGGCGCTTTTCACATGTTTTTCGTTAGAAATCATATCGAGCATGGTGCGCCTAACACACCCTACAAGAATTTTCTTTTTACTTTATAAATAATCTCTAATGACTCATGACAAGTCTAACAATTTAACGTTTATTCATTAGTTTGTAAATATTCAATTGCCGCCTCTAATTTTGAGGGATATCCTTCAGCAAATCTCTCAAACCAAAGCCCTTCTGAAGAAAATGGATCTAACTTGGCAAGCCAATCTTTGGCTTGCTTTTTCAACTCCTCTAATTTTTTAGCCTTGAGTTGTTCTTGTCTAATGCGTTCTTGTTCCTGTTCTTGCTGTCTTTGCAATTTTTCAGCTAAGTCTTTTTGCTCAAAATCAGCTTTGACTTCCGCTAAAAGGCTATCTATTAACGATTCCGATTTTCGCTGCATACTCATTGGTTTTGCTGAGATGGGTTTAGGCTGCTGTTGTTGGGGTTTTTGTTCCTGATATTCAGCTTTGAGTTCAGCTAAGAGTTTGTCAATGGAATCCATCTAAACCTCCGGGGGACTCCCGCCACACCAAAGGTTGGCGGCGAGGGGGATAGGAGGGCGTCCAATGTGATTGTTCAATGCCACCAAATCTAGCAATATTAAGGGTTTCAGGATATAATTGAGTAGATCGTGTCAGTAGTCTCCCGTTACAGTCGAAGACCGGAAAACAAAAGCCCAAAGTAACGGACTGAACCTTGACAACAAAGTGTATGGGGTTCCAAGAAGGAGAAAAGCTTAACGGCTTTCCCGTTTTTTGGGTAAAACACTTTACGGATAAAGGATTGAGCATTTAGATATCTACTTGTTCAAGACGACGGTGAGGATGCATCGTTGCTGCCTGCGGAGGATACTGGGTTGCCAGTCCTGTGAACCAGGAAATTCTAGCTGCGAGGTTAGAAGCTCCCGCTACACTGCTTGCAGTTAGCGGTGAGAGCGTCACGATATGAAATCCTCAGTAGTACTGCACATTAAGTTTGCTGCTTAATTTAGTCGAAAGTTAGGAAGATGCTTAGTCGTTAATAGCATTGAGCAGTACTTCTGATAAACTCATATCTTCCATATCTTCTATGGTGATGGTGTCGCAAATATCAAACTTTGCACCTGCTCCTTGTAGTTCATCATCCAACACCTTAAGAAAGCGAGTCGCCTGAGGATCTGTACCGACTTGAATAAAAGAAATCGCAAGTTCTTCATCGCGATCCATACGCCGAGAAGCTTCAATAATAACCTTCATAACCGCTTTGCGATCGTCTGGTTCACCATCTGTCACAACTAAAATAGTTTCACCATTTTGCTGAGTTTGACCGCTAGCCTTGCGTTGAAAGTAGTTATCAGTTGCGTGTTTCAACACACCTGCCAAATCAGTTGTGCCAGATGGATCATTTTCTTGGAAAATTTGCAACACCTTGCTTGATGTCACATTTTCGTAGCGCTTGAATCTTCCAGAAAATAGATAAACAGTGATACCATCTGGGTCAAATTGCTCGCATTTACTCGCCAAGGCAAAGGTAGATTCTTGTGCAGCAGCCCATCTGCTTCTGCCACCCTTTTGGTCTGAAGTTGCCATGCTGCCGCTTTTGTCAATAATTAAAGTATAATCACGATTTTCTAGCATTTTTATTATTCTCCATATTTATATCTGTCATTTGTCGATTAATGACTCATCAATCGGTAATCGCGTTCATCAATACATCTGCAAGGCTCATATCTTCCATGTCATCCAAGGTAATTGCGTCGCAGATGTCAAATTTAGCACCAATACTTTGCATTTGGTCATCTAAAGCTTTGAGAAACTTGGTTGCTTGGGGATCTGAACCTACTTGAATTATAGAAATTCCCAATTCTTCATCACGTTCCATTTGGCGAGACGCTTGAATAATCACCTCAAAGACTGCTTTGCGGTCATCTGGTTCGCCATCGGTGATAACTAGAATTGTTTCGCCGTTGGGTTTGGTTTGACCTGCAGCTTTGCGCTGAAAATAATTTTTGGTTGCGTCTTGCAGGACACCTGCTAAATTGGTTGTGCCAGCCGGGTCATTTTCCATAAAAACCTGTGCGACTTTGGCTGAGGTGACATTCTCGTACCGTTTAAATCTACCAGAAAATACATAAAGTGTAATGCCATCAGGGTCAAATTGCTCACACTTTCTTGCCAAAGCAAGTGTAGATTCTTGGGCTATCTCCCACCGACTTCTACCACCGGCTTGGTCAGGAGTGGACATACTCCCGCTCTTATCAATAATTAATGTGTAATCGCGATCGCTCATCATAATCTTCCTTCGATTGTTACCTTGTTGTTCTAGTCTAGCCGTTGGGTTAGAGTACGGCTTCTACTGGCGATTCTTTGTAACAATGAGCGATGGGAGCTAAAAAAAACTCCCCCAAATTATCTGAGGGAGGTTCAAGAAAAAGTCTTGAATCGAAATATTATGCAGGGTTAGCTTGTGCTCTTTTTTCGAGTAGGTTGATAATAGAAGCTTTTTCTAAGATTCCGACAAGCACGCCATTGTCACGAATCACTGCAAGTGCAGATAACTTTCCTTGTTCTAGTAGCTTCACGACTTCCAATAAGGGTTGGTCGGATTTCACAGTGGTAAAGTCTTCAACTGGTCGCATGATTTCTTTAATTTGAGTTTCTGACCAGAGTGTAGTAGGAATAGTTCGCAAATCGTTAATAGATATTGCTCCTACTAATTGTCCGTTATCATCAGTCACTAAGAACCGATGCCAGTTTTGCCAATTCAAGATGCGCTCATCCGCAAACTCTCTTAAGGTAAGAGTAGCAGACACAATCGGGCTATCGGACGTTACCGCATCAGCTGCTGTCAAACCTGTCAGTCGTTCTTGTACTCTGGCAAACTGAGCTGCATTACCAGCATTTTGTAGCAAGAAGAAACCGACTAACGCGTTCCAAAAGTTACCAAAGCTGCCAAATAACAGTAGTGGGACTAAACCAGAAGCGATCGCCACCCAACCAAAGATTTGCCCAACTCGACTGGCAAAAACCACACCCTTATAAGGATTACCCGTCACTTTCCAAACAATCGCTTTCAGTATATTCCCGCCATCCAAAGGCAAGCCTGGAATGAGGTTAAACAGCGCTAATGCTAAGTTTACTGAAGCCAATACACCAAGAATCGCTGCCAAGGCTCCTGATGCGGCGGTAGCAAAACCAAGGGCTGTAAAGAGACTGAAGAGCAGTAGGCTAACTAACGGACCTGCGATCGCAACCCAGAAAGCTTCACCTGGGGTTTTTGACTCTTTCTCTAAGCTTGCCAACCCACCAAATATGAACAGTGTGATTGATTTCACATCAATTCCTTGGCGAATAGCGGCAAAGCTATGTCCTAATTCATGGGCGACAACAGAGGAAAATAACAGTAGCGCTGTTAGCAATCCTAGTAGCAAAGCTAATCCCCCAGCTAATTGGGGAAATTGCGCCGCCAGTCCACTGCTATAACTCCAAGTAACTAATCCCAGAACCAAAAACCAGGATGGATGGATGTAAAAGGGAATCCCGAAGAGATTGCCAACGCGAATTGTGCCATTCATGGCTTTCACCTTTGATTTCAGCTTGGAGAGGTTTGGTTTTACCCCTCTTGATGTCTCTATCGTAACGATTTGTTAAGCCATTTTAATCTTCTCAACTGTCGTGGTGTCCGTCCGTTAAAGTACGGTTATCGATAATTCTTACCCTGTGACGGGTTTTGTGCCTTGGTACAAATCAGGCAGCAGACAGCTTAGCAGCCGATAATTTCTTAAACTGCGTACAAGTAACTTTACTCTTGTGGTGAGGCATAAAATCCCAAATGGTTGCCAACAGGACGCTCGCGCATCGGTATTCTTGTATGTATTGGAGCATTTAACACCCTTGAGCCCTGATTTGTTGACATCACCAGCGTCGTTGAACCGCCTCCATCCAAGTTGAGTGCCGCATAAACACCCAGATCCGTGACAATTTTTCTCAATTCAGCAATTGTGATTCCTTCGCTGTAAAGTGGTTGCTTCCCGTCTACCGCAATCAGCCACAGTTTTGTACCTTCCCGATTGACCGCAGCTGCAACACGCGGGTACGGCTTATCATCAGCTGAGTTATTATCGTTCGCCCCTTGGGCGGGTACTTGTGCGATCGCCTGACCGCCATCAACCAAAATCTGGTCACCTGCAACACCATGAGCTGTCCCCTCAGGACACTTCTCAGTTTTCAAGATTTGAACACGATTTTGGGCTGAAAAGCACAACACGGGTCTATTTGCTTCAGGTGCCGAATAACGATTTCCATTGGAAATAGCCTCGCCTATAGGATATGAAGGATCACCACTGTGAGGATAGTAGTCCCAAGGGGATTTTTCGTGGAAATGATGGAAATAGCTGGCATTAATTGCCAATTGCAGCTTAAATTCTTTAAGAAAATCAGACGTTTTCCGTGCGCTCGTTTCTCTATCGCTTGGTTTTGGTGCTCCTGGAGTAACGAGTGGCTTAATTCCTGATGTTTTTAAGTCAATCGTGACGATATGGAGCATTGCTGGGCGTGGTGTCGAGAGAGCATGACGTTTGTACACAATTCCACGAAACAAGACTTGCTCCATATCCGTCCGAGAGGGACGTAGCAAACACCGCCAACCGTAGAACATCAGTGGTGATAATACTAAAGCCAGTAGACCGATCCCAGTAGCTAGCAACAATCGCCGTGTGTAAACTTTGTATCTATAATGCATTGCTTGATGGAAGTACAGCTTTTCTTTGGCGATAGTGCACCTTTAACAGTTACCAGTTATCAGTTATCAGTTATCAGTTTCATCCTCCGGGGGAAACACCACACACCAAGAGCACAGAAAGCGTTGGTGTCAGTACAACCACACCATACGCCTGATCACTGTTCACTGTTTTAATGCCAATTTCTCAGTTACAAATTGACACAATAATGAAGAGTTCTCTACCCAGTCTACTTTGTGATTAAGAATCGTCAATCTCAAATTGACTTTGTTGTTGTGTCAGGAGTTTTTCAAATGCAATAAAGCCCAGTAGCAAGAAAGCAACTGAGCTTTTTGATCCACGAAGAACTTGTGTTATGGGCTATTTGGGTAAAACATCAGATGGAACGTGCTGAGTTCCACCCCAAATCATTCTGCCACCCGTTTTTTCGCTACCTGCCATTGCTGGACGAACATTGTCGTACACCTCAGGATATTTCGCTTGTAGTTGAGCATCGCTCAGTTGAGCATCCAAGACAGTACCGTCTTGAGCTTTGACTGTGTATGATAGCCCCTTTGGACTATTATGGATGGTAATCACGCGATCGCGCATAACCAAAGTGGTTAAGGGTTGTTGCTCAGAAGCGCGTGTTGCAGTGGAAAATACTACGCTGAGCACTAGGAGGACGAGAGTGGCTACTGAAATCCGACGCATAAATATATCCTCAAACACCTAGCATTAATTTAGCGCTAATTACCAAGAACTGCATATTACGCGTATATAATCTATTGCGAGAAAAAAAGTTGCAATTTTCCGGAACAGATAAACCTCTGGTTGTAGATATTATTAGTTGACTCATTTATAACTGAACTTCTATACGAGCCGCAGGGGATATAACCCCACTACTATTAAAAACCCGGTTATGATAACCGGGTTTTTGGCTTGACACTCCCCTGAGTGCCGTAGCTGGTGTGACTTAAAGGAAAAGATTGCCGAAAATTAAAGGATAAGCTTGCCGCAGTAGAGGCTGAAAGTCCTATTGTTTCAATTGGTGATGAACTGCTTGCCGAGTTAGATTAAATAATAAATTTGCCGT